>OIWU01001120.1_pt1 | contig 28371 bp, 18 predicted proteins | sample 1587711 | NCBI WGS metagenome assembly OIWU01 (sample SAMEA3888909, study PRJEB22519) | human gut metagenome | biome: human gut; feature: human-associated habitat; material: faeces | place: Denmark | collected 2010 | reverse complement strand
AAGCAACTCCGGGTTCCGTGGATGCCCTGCACAAAAAATGGCTTGCGAAGGTACAGAAATTTGTCTCCGCGAAGCATATCAGCATTCCGAAGTTCCGCAGGATGTGTACCGAGATTATCCGGGATTTCGATGCGGTTCCGGTACTGGATATCAAGAAGCCCCGTGTCGGCGTGGTCGGTGAGATTCTGGTGAAATTCTCTCCTGCAGGCAACAATCATCTGGTAGAGCTGCTGGAGAGCGAAGGTGCGGAGGCTGTAGTACCAGACCTGATCGACTTCATGCTGTACTGCTTCTACAACCAGATCTACAAAGCAGAACACTTAGGTACCAGCAAGAAGACTGCAAAGATTTCTGCGCTGGGTATCTGGGCCATCGAACATATCCTCCGCGGCTCTGCCGTGAAGGCTTTTGAAGAAAGTAAGCATTTTGATCCGCCTACCAACATTTACAAGATCGTCTCCTATGCGGAACCGATCGTATCCATCGGCAACCAGACCGGTGAGGGATGGTTCCTGACTGGTGAGATGGTGGAACTGATCAAGGAAGGCGTACCGAACATCGTATGTACCCAGCCTTTCGGCTGCCTGCCGAACCACGTAGTAGGTAAGGGCGTTATCAAGGCTCTGCGGAAGGCATATCCTTCCTCCAACATCGTAGCCATCGACTACGATCCCGGTGCCAGCGAAGTCAACCAGCTCAACCGAATCAAACTCATGCTCTCCACCGCCCAGAAGAATCTGAAGAAGGGTGAAGGAAGCGCGGAATAAAACATTTATAGTCTGAAACCACTGCCCGCGGCAAGGGATTCCACAAGGGATTCCATTGGAATTCCATGCCGTGGGTGTTTTGTATTCAGATCTCTTTTCCCAAACAAACATCTTTTCAGAATCTCCCCTGTCATGTTATAATGCACTCAGATATGCTTGTGCCTTCAAAAGTGCCCGCTCTATTGCTTATCTGCATGTCCCACAATGTTCATTTATCTCCATTTTCGCTAAAAGCTGTTTTCCGGCTATTTTAGTACAAAATTTCTCATATTTTTTCTTTTTTTGTATCTATTTTACCCTTTTTCTTTATTTTGATACAATCATCCCTTTTTCCACTTGAAAATTAGACTTTTTTGTATTTTTTTCTGGTATTTTATCCTATTTACACCAAACCATTTTGAAAGGAGTTTTTTATGATTCAGAATTTAGACACTCGCCTTAATAAATTACATGATTGGCGATAACCAAACGGGCACAAAAAAAGACCGGGCGTGTATCGGCCTCCAGTCATTAGATTGATTCTGTTTCTAACTTTTGGGCGGTACAGCTCCGGTTCTTTAAGGTGAGCAAGCTCTCTTTCACCTGCAATCTCACGATGCATTTGCGCTGCGGTTCTCAATGTATTGTTGCAAGACTTCGGTGACTTCCTCCGGTGCCAGGCCGGCATCCTCGATCAGGTCACTTACTGCCTCCAGTTCTTTGCGCCTCTTCTGCTCATATAATTCTTCCAGTTCCCGTTCCTCGGATTCAATGCGGATATTCAGCGCATTGATCAACTCCTGTTTTGCCTGGATCTTTTCCTCCAGGGATTTTCTCTGTCCTCTTGGCATATACTGTGTGCTCCTTTCCTTATGGCAATACTATCGAAAAGGCCATTCATCAGGGATCACAAGCGTAGCATAAGCTGCCGTGATCAGTCATGAATGGCCTGATATGTTACAGTATATGGACAACATTGTAAAAATATACCATATGTCTGTTAATATTATACCGCTATAATTTTTGTCCTATCGGAACAAGCGTCCACAGATATTTTTCTTTGCTCACATCAAATCTGTCGGACCTAGCCCAGGTTGTCTACTGCCGCCTTCAGCTTGTCCAGTGCAAGCTCTAGAGTTGCTCTGGGGCAGGCAATATTCACTCGCTGGAAGTCTGCTCCACTGGGTCCGAACATTGCTCCGCCATCCAGCCAGAGTCCCGCTTTCTCTACGATAAACTGATCCAGTTCCTTGCCGGAAATCCCAAGTTCACTGCAATCCAGCCATACCAGATAAGTACCTTCCGGCTCTACCAGATGAATCTGTGGAATTTTCTCCTGCAGATATGCTCGCAGGAAGTTCAGATTCTCAAGCAAATAAGCTCTCAACTGATCCAGCCACTCCTGTCCGCCACGATATGCAGCCTCGCAGGCTACCGCTCCCAACGCATTCGGCTCATCGTATCCGGTCTTGTCGATTTCCTTCTGGAATGCTTCCCGCAATGTCTCATTTGAGATAAAAATATTGGAAATCTGTAAGCCTGCCAGATTGAAGGTCTTACTGGGTGCGGTGCAGGTCACGGTGAACTCCGCAAAACGGGGATCCACATTGGCAAACACCGTATGCTCAAATCCGGGATATACAAAATCATTGTGAATTTCATCACTGACTACGATCACATGATGGCGCAGGCAGATCTCTCCCAAACACTGCAGTTCCTCTCTGTTCCATACTCTTCCCACCGGATTGTGAGGATTGCACAGGATAAACAGTTTTATATTCTCCTGCACAATCTTGCGCTCGAAGTCTTCATAATCTATGCTGTACTGCGACTTTCCTTCAGTTACCCTTTTTTCGTATACCAATGTATTATCAATCACCCTACGGTCATTGTCCCTAATGATATTGGTAAAGGGATAATACACCGGATTTTGGATCAAGACCGCATCTCCCGGCTTTGTGAAAGCTTTTACCGCTGCACCCAGTGCAAATACCACACCGGGGGTCTTCATGATCCACTCTCTCTTCGTCTTCCAATTATGGTTTTTTTCCATCCAATTGGTTATGGCATTATAATAAGCATCCTTAGGCTGGGTGTATCCGTAGATTCCATGATCTACCGCCGCGTGAAGGCTTTTCGTAATCTCCTCCGATACTGTAAAGTCCATGTCTGCGACCCACAGTGGCAGCACATCCGCAGGCTTGCCTCTCTCCACGGCATAGTCGTACTTCAGGCAGTTCGTTCCCTTACGATTTATAATTTTATCAAAGTTGTATGTAGCCATACGAATCCTCTTACCTTTCGACAACCTGCAAGCTTTCTGCCTGTGGCCCCAAGTTGCAGGTTAAATTTTTCTGTCAATCGTACCTATTCTACCAGGACCTTCTGCACGTCCTGACTCGTTGCGTCTGTTGTGGGACTTCCGTGAAACTTTCCGCGGAACTGGCTAAATTACTATGTATACCAGTCAACCCCACTCAGGCAAAGGCCTGCTCCAGGTCTGCCAGCAGGTCATCAATATTCTCAATACCAACAGACATTCTCAAAAGCTTTTCATCCACACCCAGAGCTTCCCTGACCTCTACGGGTACATCTGCATGGGTCTGCTTCATGGGATAGGTCAGAAGACTTTCCACGCCACCCAGACTTTCTGCAAAACGGATCAGCTTTACGCTCTCCAAAATTTTAACAGCTTTCTCCGCAGAATTCAATCGGAAAGAAATCATTCCGCCATAGCCGCTGCACTGTCTGTCAATCAGCTCCTTATCCGGTCTGGAATCCAGTCCGATATAATAGACTTCTTCCACTTCCGGTCTCTGTTCCAGCCAGTGTGCGATGGCCAGAGCATTCTTCTGGTGCTGTTCCATGCGGACTGCCAGTGTCTTGATACCGCGGAGTAACAACCAGCTGTCAATCGCAGACAGACAGGCTCCTGTAGTCTTGTAGATATTATAGAGCAGGTCATACAGAGCATTATCCTTCACCACCAGAAAACCGGACAAAGTATCATTATGTCCTTCCAGATATTTGGTTCCACTGTGTACCACGATATCAGCTCCTAATGTCAACGGCTTCTGGAAATAAGGAGACAGAAATGTGTTATCCACGATCAACAGGCATCCATTCTCATGCGCAAGATCTGCAATTGCCTGAATATCCGCTACTTTCATCATCGGATTGGACGGTGTCTCCAGATAGATAGCTTTTGTCTCCGGGCGCAACGCTGCCTTCACCGTATCCACGTTGGAAGTATCTACACAATCCACGGAAATACCATTCTTGCGACTGATCATGTTCCACAGTCTTAATGTTCCGCCATACAGATCATCGGTAGCGATCAGATGATCTCCGGGAGAAAAGATTTCCATCATTGCAGTGATTGCCGCCATTCCCGTAGAAAATGCCAGTGCCTCTGTTCCCTGTTCCAACAGAGCAACCGTCTTCTGCACTTCGTCTCTGGTGGGGTTGCTGCAGCGGGAATAATCATATCCCGTACTCTTTCCCAGTCCCGGATGCGCATACGCCGCATTCTGATAAATGGGCATGCTGATGGCGCCGAACGGATCCTTTCTCTCATTACTTCCCTGGACACATATGGTCTCTGCTGCAAATGCCATCTTTTTCTCCTCCTATGTCTATGTATACTATATTATTCCCTTTATATTTCCTACTGTTCCAGTAGGTATAGTATATATTTATCATAGTACATAGAAAAAGTCAAGTTTCTATTCCATATTTACCAATAAAGTTTCATTTCTTTCTCAGCTTCCTGCTCTGAGATATTCAGTTTCAGTCTCACCTTTTGTAAAGTTTCTTCATAACTGGTATTAAAATCCTTGCACATTATAATAATCCCTTGCGCAACTCCCTGAGAAATCCCCTGCGAAATTCCCTGTGCAATCCCTTTTCTTGTATACTGATCAAATAATTCACACACCCTGATCTCATCCTCCTCTTTGATTCCCATTTCTTTTAATGCATCTCCGGTATCATCAACATTTGTATCTCCGGATAATACCCGTAGCATCTTAACTGTTGCTTCTTTATGAATCACTTTTCGGTCCGACCGATAGCTATCTCCCTCTGCAAGATAATCCACGATGATTCTCATATCACTTTGAAAAAGCTCTCGTATTTCTCTGGGTAAATGACGCATTTCCCAAACATGAAGTTGTACATCATCTACATACTTCCATATAATATCTGCAGTCGCCCCTTCTTCATCAAATAACCGGTGCAAACTGCATCCCCCTTTCCACCTGCTCTTTCCCCAGTATAACACTATTTCTATCACAGGATATAGGCTCGGATTTTGTTTTTCATATTGTCTGCGGTATTCTCCACCTGCATACCCGGCCTTGCGCAATACCATGCCCTTATCCACCTTTGTCTGATTGGCAAATAAATACAATACCTTAGGCACCCCATTTACCACATGGTACTTTGCTACATCTTCCAATTGATTTCGCAATCCATTTTCTTTATCCAAGTAAAGACTCTCAGTAGCCGCCGACAACATTTCATAATCTTTAACCCTTCTTCTCCCTTCATGTAACAGAACATTAATAATGTCCGCCGCCACATCCGCATAGCTTTCAAAATTTTTCGTCACAATATCGTTTGTTTCCAATAGTTTTCTCCCTGTCCGATTGTTCTGTCAATCCATGAATTTGCGGCGATCCGCCATCGACTGCACCTACGCATTAAAGCATTTTCAGAATATTGCCTATATAGACTTTCTTAAGATGTGATTACTATAGCACATGCATATCGATTCTGCAAGAAAATTGCAGGTAAAAAACCATACAAAAACAGAGCTGTGGAAATTGGTACTTTTCCACAGCCCTGCTCTTTGTGCAATTTGTCTTTTCTGCGTCGCCCGCAAATCCTTTAATCCAGCTCAAACAGCTCCGCTGCGCTGACCGTCAGGCTCTTAACAGCGCCTTCGGTCCGCTTGGCTCCGTTGTCGTAAACGGTTGTCGCCCGGATGTAGATGGTGGCGGCATCCTGATCGTTAAGCGTCATCTTGCCGCTGCCGGAGAACAGGCCCATCTCCGATGCAGGGAATGCCAGCGTGTATACACCGTCACTGGTCACAGAATAATACGACGTACCTGTGACATAATAGTCCTTTCCACCTTCCGTAAAGTGATTGTCTCCACCGGTGATCACATGTGCATCCACTGCTGTTCCTGCGGAATTCATTACCGTAAGCCCGGTCAGAGGCTTCACTTTCAGCTTGTCCTTGCCATATGCGATCTCTATGGCATCCGCATCCGTGGATTCCTTGAAGAACTCTACCCGGATCTCCGTTGCTGAAGACAGGATGTTGTAATCGGTAGCCTTGAAATCCACCTGAATCTTATTGCTTCGATCCAGGATCATCTTGTTGGCAGCATCATACATCATATATATGGAGTCAATGGTGTTGCCGTTGTCATCCCGGAAAAATACGGAAGGTGCCTTGGTTCCTGCATTGTAAGCCGCTACCATGGTGTTCACAAACAGCTTCTTCTCCGCCATTCCCGTGGGCTCCGTATGTCCAGCACCGGAATACGTGACATTACCCATGCTGTAAATATAATAATTATTTACCACATCTTTAGGGCTGACATTATACAGATTCACGCCATTGTCGTTGCCCCATCCGTTGTTCCACTCGGTCTGCGACTTTCTGGTCTTGGCATTGTCAGACAGGTCGGACAGACAATACCATACCACAATATCATTCTTGCCGTCTCCGTCCTTATCCAGCTCCATGTTCGGCTGCAGCCACTGATAATGTGTTGCCGCCACTGTCAGAGTCTGCTGTTCTTCTGTAGTGATCTGATAAGGATAATTAGTGATCTGTCCTTGATTTACCTGCGAAACGATCATATCAGGACCGGCACCGTCTCCGAATTCCTTGTAATCTCCCAGCACCGTGATCTGCCCCTGAGAGTTCGTTGTCTTATCCATACCCTGATAAAACAGAGAATTGCGAATCGGGAAACAGAAGCTCGTATAAGACGTTCCTTTCCGCAGGATCGCATTGATCCGATTCTGCACATAACGGACTGTCGTATATTTGGTCGTACCCTCGATATTTCCGACCGTCTGATCACTGCTCCGGTCCGTTCCCGGCTTCCATGCCGTATCGTAATTGTACTGCGTGTCCAGAATATTGTAATAAGCATCATAACGCTTTCTCTGGGCATCGGATAAACTGGAATTGTTCCTCTGGTCATCATAATATTCCCGAAGCGCACCGTATCGGTCCAGTCCTACCGCCGCACGCATGGTCTTGTTGAACTCATAGCCCCAGTACCAGCTTTTACCGCTTCCGGCCGTACTGTTGATATACGAACTGCTGTCATGGGTGAACAGGACACTCTTACCATCTTCGATATAATCACGGATCGCTTCGGATACTGCCATGTTCTTCAGGCTCTGATCCTTGCTTCCGAACTGATAGTTGTCTCCGAATCCCAGGATCAGCATATCGTACTGCTGGAAAGTGGTGTATGCCGCATTGTAATAAGCCTCAGACTTCTGTTCATCGGTCTTAAGCTTTTTCAACTGATCGTCTGAAATCAATCCGTTGATAAAAGTTGAAGTCTTCACGGAATCAATAGATACATTAAATTCCCGGATACCGCTTAACAGTGACTTTACATCACTGTCACTTTCCAGATTCCACAGTGTCTTGTCATTGGATGCTTTTCTGTCAGACATCAGCTGCAGTACCTTGATAGGCACCGGCTTTCCGCGGTCCACAGCCGTATAACCGGACACCGCCGTTCTCACCAGAGCATCGGAATTATCATAGAAGATCATCTTCCAGGGCAATACTCCCTGATAATCATCCGGCAGCACTCTGACTACCTTATAGGTATATCCGGTGCGCAGCTCATAATGACCACTGTCGTTTTTCGCCACCTCTTTCCACTCCTGCCCGGATCTGACATACAGATTCAGTCCGGAAAGCTCCTCCGTGGAGGAAAGTGTCTGCCCGATCACATCGGAACCGGAAAAGCGACCGTCGGAGTTCTTATCAATATACAGCTTGCAATCATACGTCGTGCTCACCTGGGAGGCAGCCGCATCATTGGACAGAGCAAAAATATACTGCAGATAGAACTTACCGTCCGTCATCTTCAGGAACGCATCGTTGATACCGTCCCCGTTGTAATGCAGCTCGGTAGGAATATAATCTTCCCCAAGATTTTTCACCCATTCGATCTGCAGCTTGGACAGATTCAGATGGTTGCCAAAGCTTCTCTGTCTCTCTTCTCTGGCCGCCTTCTGCTCCGTTGTCTCCCGGGCTGCAGTCGTCAGCTGACTCTCCGCAAATACATTCTCCTGCCAGTATTTGTAATTGCCGCTTTCATCCGTGGACAAGGCAAACTGTATCAACTGGTAAAAATAGGAACTTTCGTCCACTGTTGCCGTATTGGCACTCACCTTACCGTCAATTCCCGTCAGAAGTGCATCCGCAAATACTACCGGATACCCGGCGGAAATATACTGCTCGAACTCCTTTTCTCTGGTGGAGTTCATATCGTTTCCGGGTCCCCGATACTGATTGGAAGTGTGACTCAGGGAATCATCCCTCAGACGCTTCTTGTTATCATCCGATTCATCCTTATAATCATACAGATCCCCGATATGCGTATAGATCAGCCCATTCATGGAACTGTCATTGTAAACGGTCTGATTGTTTTTCACATTCATGGTTCCGGTGCGGGCACCCACATAGATCATATCATATCGATCGTTGAGATCCTCTATCTTGCCAATGAACTCTGCGGAAGCCATCTGGGTAATGGAAATACTTCCTCCGTAGCTGCTCTGCCCCAGGAAGCCTTTCACGGAATCCGCAGACAAAGCTCCGGTTCCGAAATCATAACAGGGCTCCAGATCCAATACCACAAGGCTGTCCTTTACCCGGCTTCTGTGCAGATACCAGTTTAAAATATATCTGGTGATGGAAGCTTTGCTGATCTCTTCGCTCAAAGCAGCCGCCGTGGCATTTTCCTGTGTGATCAGGAAATTTTCATAGCGGATCTCCTTCAGGACATCCGTATAGATCCATGCTCTCGCCGTATCCGATTTCAGATCCGTCAGATAATCCTCTGCCGCATAAGCTTTGGAACTGTCGTTGTTCAGGTATACATTTTCATTCAGATATTCCTTCAGGGTATCCAACGTCAGGGTATCCGCATTTGCCGCCTGCATTGCAGACGCATAGGATCTGATATTTCCCTCTGCTGCACTTTTCAGGGAATCTACACTTACATTCCCCCAATAGGAATCGCCCTGACCTGCGATTGCAGACGCCACATTGTCATCCGACACCTGTAACAGGACAAGTGCCAGTTTCGTCAGCACTGCATTGCCCTGCGCACTGTTCCCGGCATAAAAATTATAATCCATGATCACCGGCACTCTGGCTGCAGCGGTTCTGATCCCGCTGTCGTCCACGCCAAATGCCAGCTTTGCGATCACGGTTGCCGCAGAGACCATATTGGACGGCTCTGCCCCGTAATTTCCCTGACCGGAAAAATAGAACAGATCCACATCTGCCAGATCAATTCCACAATAAGAATCCTCCGCTGTAATGGAAGCATCTGCCAGATCAGCCAGTTCCTGCAGGGTAAGTGTTGTCACTTCGATCTTCAGTGTATCGATATCGTCTCCGGTGGCTGTACCACTCTCATAACGACTGGTACCGGACAGATTCAGGACATTTTTCTTGAACCATTCTTTGTTGTAGAAACCGCCGTTATAGGCAATAGTCTCCGTAGCATCCTCTCTGTCATCCCCTACAAAATCATAGCTGTTGGCGGTGTCAAAGCCCGCTTCCCCCTTGTAAGTAACCTGAAGGGAACCCGGTGTCACCATAGTGTAGCTGCCGGCCTCATCCTTACGATAGGTATCGATCAGACGGTAATCACCGTTTTTGTCACTTACTGTCATTGCAGATACATAATAGTCGCCGTTATCATTTGCTGTGAAATCCACAAGATAGGCACTGGCTATGGTCTCAAATGTATATGCCTTCGAAACATCATCCCATTTTGCCAAAAGCTGTGCGCTATCCGGCTGTGCATGATCCAGGATGTAGAGATTCTGGGTAATATCTCCGGCAGAATAGGCTGCTATCGCATCTCCTCCGGATGTCGTGCGTGCCTGCACAGCAGTACCTGCATCATTTCCGGATACCCCCCTGGACGTAGTCTTTAATCCATCTGGCAGTGCCGCATCGGTACCGTATACAATCTGTCCGAGATAGGTATAAACGGCAGTCTCACCCGTACCTATCTTCTGATAGATTGTCCTGTCCACATAATCTTTTGCCTGAAAACTCGTTTTATCAATAGCGGCCAGATCCGTCTCCGAAATTGCATATAAGCCCTGCGCATATCCCCTGGCGCTGTCTGAACCATTGATAATCGTAGTCTCCAGTCCGTTGCTTCCTCCGGTAGATCTATGGGAAAATACCGGAGTCACGCTTTTGGCATCCCGGTTACTGTCTCCGGCGGCCTCCAATGCACTGTATCGGTTATAACGTTCTCCTGCTGCTACCGTCTCCCCATTGGCAATCTCACGATAGACCGCATCGATCTGTTGGTAATTGTATCTGCCGGATCCGTCCTGTCGGAATACAAAGCGTCCTCTTACGTCCTCGGTTCTGGAAGCTCCGGTGCTTTCGCTGTAGGCAGAAAAAGTAACCGGACCTGTCGTCGGAAACTTTGCAGCATCCAGACTGTCCATAGCTGTCTGGCGCTCTGTGGCGGACGGCATCTCGGAAAGCTTTCTGCCCTCAGATACCGGCTCCTCGCCGCCTGCCAGATAGCCGATCGTGGCATTTTCCTTCGACGGAACGATCTCCAGAATATGGAAAGTACCGTCAGAAGAAGCTACCGTATCCTGTACCAGTTTTTCAATACCCGGAAGGGTTCTTTCCTGCGCACTGACCTCCATAGAGCCATAGCTCTGACCGGCTCCGACGGCCAAAGCTATGGTGAGGATTCCTGCTATATACTTTTTTGAATTGCGTTTCCAATTCATGGTCATTTATTATCCTTCCATTCCCACCACTCCGGATTCTTCTCTACTTCCAGTAAAAGATTTCTCTTATGATCCGGATATCGTTCATCATAAATGGTCATAATTAAATAATCATTTTCTTCATGTGCGCCAATATCAAACTGTACCTGCGAAAAAGGAAGATGCATATTATCAATTTCTGCAAATTTCGTGTTGGAATCCAACGGCAGTTCTCCCTGGAAATATCCTGCCAGTTTTGCTGCTCTATGTCCTTTCTCTCTTCCAGACTCAAAACCATACGCATGCAGATCATAACGATTCGTCCAGGTAGGTCTCAGCACCGTAATCACATGCTGATCATTGGCAAATAAGATATCCACTACCGGCACCAGTATTACCGTTTCGGCCACTAATGTGGAATCATCCAGGCTCCATGCCTGAAGCTTCAGACGATATTCGGTATCCCAGGAAATATAGCTAAGTGCTCTTACCTCTGTAGATTCTCCCGTATTTTCTGTTGTCAGATAGGCTTCCTGATGAACATTATCATATGCTCCGTCATAGACTTCAAAACCGACCTGATATGATTTTTGTATTCCGTTCCATACCTTGAAATCATTATTCAGCTCACTGGGAATATCTGCAAATCTCCAATTTACTTCCCCTTTATAATTTCGAATCTCGCAATTAATTTTTCCATTACGGTTCAATACAAACTGACTGGAGTAAATATACGGTTCCTTCGCGTTTACAACCGTCTTCAGGGGAGGGATTGTAATATCGATTTCTCTGGTAATCTTAATATCTACTGATAAAGCTATCACCGCACGTACACGTACTACCGTATCCGTCATATTTCCACATTCCAGTTCTGCCTGGAACTGTCGACCATCAGAATCTGTCAAACCGGTTATTTTGTAATTATTGGCATAATCATCTACCACACTCCACTCAATCTGTGGATAACCATTTCTGTAATCCGCCCAGGACGGCAGACATTCAATCAATGCCTTATAACCGATCTTTTCCGTACTTCCTTCGGTAAAATCATATGTGGTCAGATTCCTGGCAATCAGTGTTGCATCATATTTTCCGTCAATGTTGGTATAGGGTAATACCGATACCTTTGTGGATGCAGACATTCCGGGATCCGCCACGGAAGTACAGGTTACCTGTAGCACAAGTGTTCCGGTCGGCTCATATCTGTCAGCCGTCAAAAGACCGCTCCCATTTATCGTGGTTCCTGCCTTAAGTCCAGTTGCGTCCACTCTTGCCACGCTCCAGGTCACCCCGGCATTTTTAGCCTCTTCTGTTCCTTCCATAGTATAAGAGTACTGCAGGCTGTCCCCCTGAATCACCGAAGCATCTTTCGGTTCTATATCCAGAGAATCCACCATATGCTTTTGTACCGTTACGGTAGCCGTTGCCGCTATGGTAGGATCCGCTACGGCGGTACAGGTTACTGTCAGAATATTCTCTGCTATGGTCTCATCCGCTGCCACACTCAGTTTACCGTTACCGCTGATGGTACTCTTACATGCGCTGCCATCCTGATAACTTACGGCCCAGGTCACGCCCTGAGCAATGGCTTCCTCGTCTCCGGTGATCTCGTAATCGAAGACGAAAGCCTGTCCCTGTTTCAGATCTGCGTGCTCGGGAATGATACGGATGCCGCTGATCCAGGAATAGATGCTGGACGGCTCGGAGCTCAGATCATTTCTTAACTTGATGGTCTCGGAAATATCATAGGATTTGTCCTGATAGGTAAAGGTCATATTCAGAACGACTTTCCGCTTATCCAGTTCACTGAGGTCCACGCTGAAGCTGCTGACATGCTCTGCCATCAGTGCGGGCTTAGCCGCGTCAAAATCTCCTACCACAAGTTTGCCCTCGGCATCCTTGCTATTTGTCACCTCATAAAGATACACCTGATTGGCATCGGCATAATCCGCTCCGGCACCCCCCTGCCAGCGGATCATATAGCTGTTGTCATTATTGATCAGACGCAACTCGCTGACACTGGCATTTGTTACTTCCATGCCGTTAACGTCTTTTGCCACATTACCGTCCATATCCACAGCTTTCTGATCCGTCAGATTAGAAAAGCTGATACCCTTCTCCACATCAATAATCAGATCGATCATCTGGTTGGCGGTCAGCTGGGCTTCTTCCTGCAAGGTCAGTTCCTTGTTCCCCCGCATATAGGAATTGTTGCCGGCGACCACGAATGCGCCCACCGCGCCAGCTACTATGGTCATGATAGCAAGAGATACGATGATCTCTACCAGAGTAAATCCTTTCTTTCCAATACCCATGGTCAACCTCCTTACTTCGTCAGGATCTTGCCGGTCTTGCCGACCGTTGTGATTTCTATGGTTCTCGTTCCGTTGCTTACGACGATTTTCTGACAGTACTCCTTCAATACACTGCCTGCGATACAGGTATTCTTCTCAAAGGCCCCGGATGCACGGTTAAACACCAGATGCAGCCCATTTGAAGATGAAACATAAGGTAACAGGCTGTCGGATCCCTTCAGTTCCGTCAGGGAATATCCCGTGGAATCTCCCTCAAAATATACCTTTATATCAATAGGTTCTTTTCCCAGTACCCTGTTGGATACCTCCACATCTCCCTGCCGGATCTGTGACGTATATTCCTTGGTCGTATCATTATAGCTGATAACGCACTCCACCTGATTCTGTTCTTTACCGAGGGTCAGCACTCTGGTCCGCTCCAGTGTCGTCACAATTTCGTCCGCACACTTCCGGACTCTCCTGCCGGTCAGGGATGTAATGGATGTGACCATCACACCCACCAGCACCGCCATGATTGCAATGACAATGATCAGCTCCACCAGGGAAAAACCACTGTTGTTATTCTTTCTGCCAGTTTTCATAAACTATCAAATCTCCCAGATTTATATCACTGTTCTTATAGGACTTACCGTTACTGCTCAGGTAACCGTCTCCGCCATTTAAAAAGTCTACCACATGATATTCCTGTGTCTTACCGGCAGAACTTACGATCGTTTGGGAATAGGTCAGGGCATGAAGCACCGCATCCCGGTCAGGTTCCACATTGACATTCTGATCCAGCGTGATCGTTCCGCCGGACAGGATCGTTCCCTGGAATTCCTTTGTCACTTTGACATCTCCGGTAGCAATGATCAGTCCACTGAACTCGCCGAATCCGGCTTCCGGATAGGTATAATCACCCTTTACTATAACTGCCTTATATCCCTGCTCCGCAAGGCTTCCTGTGGTATTGCCGAAATATTTTGACTCCACCTTATTTCCGGTACTGCCGTTTAATACAGCATGGAAGGTCGTTATCTCCCCTTCATTTACCAGATTGGTATAAGCATTGGCTGCATCCGTCTTCTCCGAAGGAAGCAGCTGCTCATAGACATCGATCATCTTCTTGGACAATGCCTGGAATTTCAACTGATCCGATGCCAGCAATGCCTGATATCCTGCATTGGCACCATCACTGGTCAGTGTGGCATCCAACAGCTTCTCCTGACTTCCCGCAGCCGCACTGCTGTCATACATGGCCACATTGCCTGCCAGATGCATGATGTACGCTCCGTTCTGCTGTCCACGCACCTGAATGGCTTTGGTATACAGACCGGTATAGGCTTCCATGGTCTGCTGGTTGGCACCGTAATAATCCTGAAAATACCGGTTGGCATTGGCTCTCGCGGTATCAGAGGTGCTGTCAAAGCTTACATAATAATACACCAGCGTGATCTTGCTGTTGATCCGCTTGAAAATCTTCTGGATATTGTTCTGGGTCAGTCCGTACTCGGCCAGCGTATGACCATTCAGGGTAGCGGACGGAATATTCAATGCCACTTCCGTTACATCCGCCTGGTCCCTGATCTTGTCCTTATACTGCTCCAACGTGATCGGGTTGCTGGCACCGTTTAACACGGTCTTGCCGGAAGCATCCACGCCGATACACTGCGCCGGAACGAGGTAAGCCAGCTGGTCACTCTTCACAGCGATAGACTGTCCCATCATCACATCCTGTACTCCGGTGTTGCTCACACCATCCTCACTGGTAATTCCATCATTGGCTTTCGTCAGAGAAATGTAAGAATTTCCCGCCAGCGTAAGATTCTTCAATTCATTCAGATAGATCTCCGTATCCGTGCCGTTGACCAGAATGGCGCTGCTGTCCACGCCCTTTCCATTACCGAAGCCAATATACTGTCCGGCATATTCTCCGTCGATCTGTGCTCCGGCGGTAAATACATTCCGCTCTCCGTTCATCTTGAGATCTCCGGCCACATATACGTTGTTTCCCTGAAAGCTCAACGTTCCGTTGCTTCCCGTATTGCCCGGAATACCTCCGTTCATGGCAATGGAACCGGCCCATACTTCACCGTACTGATCTGTGGTAAGTGTGGCTCCTTCTCCCAGATATAAGTCGGAAGCCATCACCATACGCTTGTCTTCGTTTTCATTGCCGGTGGTCTCTTTCCATTCCACCGTCACACCGTTACCCTTGCCGGACTCTTCGCTGCCCACGATAAAACGGTTCGCATAAAAGCTGCCGCCGATGACATTGATGCTGTATAGCGCAGGATTGGAAGGAAGCGCCTGAATATTCTCCTGTGCCACCATGGAGATTCCTGTAATGGAAGGCAGTGTCACTGCCTGTGCAAAATCCATATCCGGCATCTTCACCCGGATATCGGTCTGGATCACGGACACATAGCCATCGGTATCCGTATAAGTCACTTTCAGGCCGCAGAAGGAAAGTCCGTCGGTGTACAGCTGAAAACGTCCGGTAGGAATATCCGTGGTCTCCACTCTCTCCTTGTTGCCCGTCACCGGATCCGTTGTCATTACATATACCTTCAGACTGCCGCTGCTGTCCAGAGCCATCCGGTACACTACTTCCCCGGAGTCATTCAATGTCTCTAGCACCGTCCCCCCCCTTATCTCCGAAGACAGGCTGTTGAACAGCTTGGTCAGATCATAGTTGTTGATATTCATACTTCCTGTCACTGCATAATAATCCTGCATATCCTTCAGGAAATAATATCTCAGTTTGTTCTGCTTCTCCTCTGCGGAGGTTGCCTCATAATTTTTCAGCACCAGTTCATAGGCACTTCCGACAGAAGCGGACACCCGCTCTCCCATAGCCGTCCGGATCTCATCCAGCACAGTCTCTGCGGAGTAAAAGTTGTCCTTCGCCTTGAGATTGTTCACCTTCATCTGATAGTTCAGCAGTGACATATACATCAAAACACTGGCTAAAATGCCAATAAAGGCCATGGCAATGATCACAACGACCATTGCTGAGCCCTTATTGTCCGTTCGTCTGTGGAATTGTCTTACCCTTGAAAATATTTTGGGATTTCTTCCGCATATCTTCATTTTCTCGTCTTCCTTCCGGTATCTTCTCTGTCCTGTGCCTGACGGATCACTCGATCACGGTTCCCGTCATGGTAAGCACAGGGGACTGTACACCGATCGTATCCCTGCTGTACACCTGTACCCGCATGTCATAGATACGGTTGCGTCGCTCCGTCGGTGTCAGACCGCCGTCCGCACCCATAATATCCTTCGCCACGTCTCCGGTAGCATTTCCTGCCGCACCGGACACGCTGAGATCATTGAAAATGTATTCCGTATTGCTGCGGTCTATCAGATTCGTCCGCAGTCTGCAGGCGGAATCAATGCTGGCTCCGGCAGAGGACATCCAGCCCGGCCAGGTCTCCCGCAGTTCAAATGCCGCTTTGTAATTGTTGTCCCAGGAGGAATACGGGTTAAAGCCGGTACTCTCATCCGCAAAACTGTCTATTCTCTCCGCTGACGGAGTCTGCTCCACCAGGAACAGATTCGTCTGTACATTCTTCGGGTTATTTACGATCACTTTGTCTACCGCAGAAGTCACCGCACTCTGGGATGCCTCCACTCTGGGCTGCAGGCACACAATGATATTGGCCAGCTGGGAAATGATCTCCTCTGCATCCACCGGATTCCCGCTCTCCTTCTCCTTCTTAAGCTCCGCTGCTTTGGCTCTTACCGCCTCTTCGTTGGAAAAGATCACATAATCCGAGCCGTTCTGGGGATAATCTCCGCTGATGCCCGTAAGGATAGCGGAATTACAATGATAGACTGTGGAGGCCGTCACCAGATACACATCTGTCTCTACGTTCTCTCCATCTCCCAGATCCAGCAAAATGCGGCTGCTGTCTATGGATATTTCGATGGTCTTGGTAGTATTCCTGGCAATCTCCATAACGTCTCTGCCGCCGGAATACGCTTCAAAATAACCGTATGCCTCCTGTGCGGCATCTTCCGATTCGGAATATACCGCATTCAGATTGCCTGCCAGGTTCTGGATATTTACAATATCCTTCTCATTCAGTGCCGTGTAACCGTTAGGATCCAGTGTTACTACCACATCATAGATGCCGGAAGTCGTCTTCTCATCCCGGAAGGTATATCGCCAGATACCATCTTCTGCTGCGCCGTCTCCGTCCACATCCAGAGAAGCATCCTTCTGCACGCTGTTAGTAAAGCCGGTAGGGGTTGCCGCCTCATAGGTGTCTGCCATCTCCTCCAGTGTATGTGCTTCGAACTGCTCCATGACATCCTCTGCGATGGCCGTGGCATGCATGGTGTTGCGGGACTTGGCATTGGTTCTGGCAGAAGTCACAAAGCTGTGCAAAAGCGGCACAACGATGATCGACAGGATCACGATGGCGATCAGCAGCTCGATCAGAGAAAAGCCTTCGTTATTCAGTTGTCTTCTCTCCGTGTACTCCTTCATGTGAGGCATCCTCCCTGCTCATGACTAATACCGTTTTCTCCGCACTCCGTGCTCCCGAAACCGGACAACCATTCGCACTCCGGACTATCGTCCTCCCTGCTCATGGTTGTTTGATTTGCTAATCATAGCAGTATCCTGCCTGCAAGCAGTCGTATACTGCTATGATTGCAAATCTATTATTCCACGTTTCCGAAAATAGTGTCTACGCCCATCTGCATATCCGGGATGTAAGGTGAACTGTATACCTTATCGGTTCCCAGCAGATAATAGGTGTTCATGGTCATGTTGCCGGTGAGCATTCCGTCGGTCTCGTTGTAGCTGATGCTGACGCCCTGGATGCTCTCGCGTTCCTGCTGATTGTAAATGTATCTTACCAGTCCCTTGAAATCGTCATAGGTGCAGGAAATGCTGATGCTCAGGGGTACCTCATACATATGGGTATCTGCATAAGCAGTACCGTCCGTAGATACCGGACTTGCTGCCGTCGTTGCGGCAGCTGCTGTGGTATCTGCCGCAACATCGGCTGCTGCTACATCCGTGGCAGCTGTTGCATCCGCAGTCGTCGTTGCCGCATCCGCTGCAGGAGTATACACCACCTCTGCTTCGGAACCGAATGCAATATTTGCCACCTCGGTACGAGTATAATCTTCCAATGTCTTTACCATCATAATGCTGTCTTCCGGTAAGATATCTGCCGGGAAGCGGTTCTCAAAATTCGTGATATAGGACTGCATCTTCCCGGTAGCCTCAATGTAGTCCGCCTTGCGCTGGTCTAAGGCTTCCAGCGTTGCCACCTGGGATGATAACGTTACATTCTGTGCCTCAAGGGCATCTGATTTTTCATTAAAACTGGAATATACCAGAAAATAAGTACACACAGCAATAAGAACACCGATCACTGCGATCAAAAGCTGAATTTCACTCTTTTTAACCTTCATCTTCCGCTGCCTCCTACTGTACTGTCTGGGTGTCGGCCTGTGCCTCACCGCTCTCTTCGGTCTCATCCGTCAGCTCCTTATAGCTTCCGGTAATGGAAAAAGTCACTATGGACGTGCCGGTCTCATCCTTGCTGTCCGTAATATTGCTGATCTCTACATCATCAATGCTCTGCATGTTGCGGATATTCAGAATCGTTCTGGCTGCCGCCGCTTTCCCTTCCACCGTCACTGACATGCTGATGCCGGTCTGGTCGGAGCTGAAGCTGTTGGTATAGAAGCTGTCCGGCAGGATCTGTTCCAGTTCATTGATGAACTCCACCAGATTCTCATTGGGAGTCTGGGTATAAGCATATAAATATGTGTATTTATCATACTGGGCTTCTGCCGCCAGATAATCGTTGTATACTGCCTGTGCCGGCTGCAGCTCCTGTACCCGGTTCTGCAAATACACATTCTGCGCCACATTTCCCAGATATCTGGTCACAGAGGTGGCTGCCATGGCGATGGACAGGATCACTCCCAACACCAGTACCGCCACACTGACGAAGGTATAATTCGTGCCGCTGACCACGGTCAGTCCCTTGGACTTCTGGGTGCTCTTGTCGATCAGTCCCACAGGGGCGAGCACCGCACCCAGACAGGAAATATAGGCTGCGGGTCTGGTGGAACGGATGGCCTTGCTCATGCCGATCTTGTCATCCATCTCGGACAGGGTATGTACCTTGCGCTCCAGACAGTTGGTGAACAGCTTGCTCATGCCGCTGAAGCTGCCGCCCAGACCGGTAACATAGGACTTTTCAATGGGATTTTCACTGTTCCTGGAATCATAGAAGTCAATGACACGGCTCACACCCACGATCAGAGGCTCCAGGGAAGCGGTGATCTTCTGTCTTGCTGCTGTGACCTCCACATTACCGGCATCCTCATCTTCCCAGCGTCCGGCATTTTCTTCCCAGACTTTGTCTCCCGGATGGAGCACTCTATTCAGACATGTTTTCTTCTGGAAACGTTCTACCGCACTCATGGGATCGTTCACGGCATAGGCTCCGGAAGCGATCATAGTATCAATAGCATCCTGCACACCGTAAGCCACCGTTCTCTGTAATAACACCTTACCGGCGGAAAGCACGGTCACAATGGTGCTGTTCTCATCGATTTTGATGACCATAGTAACTTTTTCGGACTTCTCATCGCGGAGAATCTGGTATAAGCTGTTGCTGCTGTAGTCGAAGCACTCCACCTCCCAGCCGCACATCTGCGCCAGCTGATAATAGCTGTTTAAAAGAGCCTTGGGTACGGCCAGAGCCATGACACGAAGCTTGCCATTCTCTGCCAGACCGCCTGCCAGATAATGTCCGATCTCATATTGGGTCAGATCCACCGGGAAATAGTCACTGGCATTGGTCTTCACCAGTGCCTCGATCTTGTTCGCCTTGACATTGGGAATCTGTACCTCACGGCTTGCCACTCTGGTAGAAGAAATGGTAAACAGCACTTTCTTCGTACGGATGCCGTTCGTTCCCAGTGCATTCACCAGATGGTCTGCGTACTCCTGTGTGGGCTGCAACATACCATCTACCACAATGCCTTCCGGTGTCTCCACCGTCAATACCTTGTAGACCTTCGGCTTCTTCACCTTATAGTCCATCTCGCAGATCTTCGTAAAAGAGTTGCCGATCTCAATACTCAATACGCGATTGTTCATTGCCATATTTCTACCCTTCCTCTTCCCGGTATTTATTGTATTTCAAAAGCCTTCCGCCATCGCGGAATCTTTGAAGAACTTTCTGAAATCATGTTCGAAATGCGGATATCTTTTATAAGTAAAAATGCAGATACCACTGTAAGAATTCATTTCCCCAGAGGACGGCGATTGCCACCCCTGCAGAAAGATACGGTCCCATGGCGAGGACATGTCCTTCGCCGCTTACTTTCATACGGATCAGATGGATCACGGAACCGATGATACATCCCAGTAAAAATGCGAAAATAATCAATTTCCAGCCGAGCAACAGTCCGCAGACTGCCATCAGCTTCACATCTCCGCCACCGATGGCTCTGCCTCCGGTAACATAATACAATAGAAGCAAAAATACACTGACACACAGGAAGCCGATCCCAAACTCCAACCACTGTGTATAGTGGAAAGCTCCGTGGATCAGCCCCAGTGCCAGTATAAATAAGTTAAATCCCACAGGGATCTCATATGTTCTGAAATCAATCACACTTAAAGCAAGAAGTGTACTAAATAACAAGCAGTAGACTAGGGAATCCACGCTCATCCCATATTTCCAGAATACGAGCAGGTACAGCACTCCGTTCAGTGCCTCGATGACGGGGTACTGAACAGAGATATGTGCCTTGCATTTCCGACATCTGCCTCCCAGCGCCAGGTAGCTGAACAGTGGTACGAGGTCGTACCACCGCAGCTGGTAACCGCAGTTCATGCAGTGGGATCTGGTCGTTACAATATTCTCTTTGTTAGGAATACGGTAGATCAACACATTGAGGAAGCTACCGATCACGATTCCATAAAGGAAAATCACTATGTAGAGTAAGATTGTAGGGAGCATGTCAGGTGCCTTTCAAAATCTAATCTGTTACATTACGGTGTAACAGAAATACCAATTTCAGTTGCTAAATCGGAATTATTGGTTGAAAATGTAGGTACACCATTAGTATCTACACCTACAGTAATTGTAGCAGTGCCGTACTTAGTACTCTTCATTGACAGATTAGCAGGGGTAATACTTGCAGCTGTTAATGCTGCAGCTACACCATCGCCTGTTGTAGTTGTTGCGCTTCCCTTTGCACACACAACAGTTCCTGTACCCAATGCAGGGCTTGCTGTTGTATCAGAAGCATATACCTGTAAAGCAGACATAATCTCCTGATAGTTAGTAAGATCGGAAGACTCTCGGGATCTCTCAACATACTTCAGATACTGAGGTGCCAGTACACCAATCAGAACTGCCATAATAGCAATAACGATGATCAGCTCTACCAGGGAGAAACCTTTGTTAGTTAAGCTCTTCTGTTTCTTGTTCATAATTACATTCTCCTTTTTATGTGTTTTTTAATTTCAGGGTAGTAAGTTTTCCGCCCCATTTATTAATTATCGTTCTGTCCCTACACAGAACGGATAATCCAAAATTATAAATTATCCAATGCTGCATACATAGATACCATAGGTGCCATACATGCTGCAATCAATCCGCCTACTACGATTGCCAGTACAATGATGATCATAGGTTCCAAGGCAGCCATCAAAGACTGAATTTCCATTTCTACTTCTTCATCATAATAGTCTGCAATCTTGTCCAACATTTCTTCCGTACTACCGGCTTCTTCCCCGATACGAATCATTTGATATACCATAGGTGGAAATAGTCCACTCTCCTGCAAAGGTCTGGACAACGGCATACCAATGGTAATTTCTTCTCTTGCATCCTGTAAGGCTTCTTTAAAATAGATATTACTCATAACTCCAGACACAATGTCCACAGCTTCAATCAACGGAACGCCTGCACCCATCAGGGTACTCAGAGTTCTCGCCATCATAGATGCTGCAGACTTCACGGTAAGTTTTTTGAAAAGCGGTAATTTCAAAGCAATCTTGCCAAATACATGCTTTCCGGGATTCGTTCCTGCGAAATATTTAATTCCAATTGCCGCCGCAATAATAACCGGAATAATAATAAACCAATAATTTTGTATGCCATGGCTCATTGCCACATAAAATTTCGTAATCCAGGGCAAATCGGCTCCCAACTGGCTAAACATGTCTTCATAGGAAGGAATTACCTTTACCAGCATTACAATCGTTACAATAACAGCTACAATACAAACAACCACAGGATAAATCATTGCCTTTTTCAGCATTGCCTGTGTCTTGCTGTTTTTCTCCAACTGCACCGCCACTCGGTCGAGTGCTGTTTCCAGACTACCGGATGCTTCACCCGCAGCCACCATGTTCACCATGATTGCCGGGAACACCTTCGGATGTTCTGCCATGGAATCTGCCAGGGTCTCACCCTTTTCCACGCTGATGCGGACTTCCTTCAGTGCGTCCTGTAATCTCTTGTTCTCTGTCTGCTCGCAGAGCATTTTAAGGGATTCGAGGATGCTGACGCCTGCTTTGGTCATGCTGACGAACTGGCGGCACATGACGCTTAGATCCCTGGCCTTGGGCCATCCGCCGATCTGGATGTCGATGTCTTTCGTCAGGAAGCTCTGTTCTCCCAGATCGATAACGGTCAGTTCCTGCCTTCTCAGTTCTGCCATTGCCAGATCTTTGTTATCCGCTTCCAAACTTCCCTTTACTTCTTTTCCAGCCTTTGTGATGGCTCTGTAGCCATAGGTCGCCATGTGCCTTTCCTCCAATACGTCTCTATCTTTAACTTTCTCCCCAACTATGTAAGACGAGCCCCGGTCCTGAAAAGGTCCAGGTTTTTGAAAAATTTTTATAAATTTTGATAAATTTCTATAAAATATTGCGGTTTTTATAGAATTATACGTCAAATGATCCCTTTACCATCTCGGAGAAGGAGGTGGTGCCATCCAGTACGTAGTCCGTGGCACTCATACGCAGGGTATGCATTCCTTCTTTTAATGCTTCTTCCTTTAAGATATCGGCACCCTCCCGCTTGCTGATAATGGTTTTCAGTTTCGGAGTGATCTGCATGATCTCATAGACACCGATACGGCCTTTGAAGCCGGTATTGTCGCATTTGCTGCAGCCGCAGGGTTCGTAGATGGTCACGTTTTCCTCTTCCTTCAGACCCATGAATTCTTTTTCATCCCTGGTGGCCTGCTTCGGCTTTTTACAGAAAGGACAGAGTCTGCGTACCAGTCGCTGGGCGATAACGCCGATGACGGAATCTGCGATCAGGTAGGATTCGATGCCCATATCCTCCAGACGGGTGATGGTGCTGGCGGAGGAATTGGTATGCAGGGTACTTACCACCAGGTGTCCGGTGATGGACGCCTGTACGGCAATGCTGGCGGTCTCCTGGTCTCGGATCTCACCGATCATGATGATATCCGGGTCCTGTCGCAGGATGGAACGCAGTGCCGATGCGAAAGTCAGGTCTGCCTTGGTGTTGACCTGTACCTGATTGATGCCGTCGATATTTGCCTCGACAGGATCTTCTACGGTGATGATGTTCACGTCTTCTTTATTCAGTTCGCTCAGTGCGGTATACAGGGTGGTGGACTTACCACTTCCGGTAGGTCCGGTTACCAGGATGATACCGTGAGGATTTTTCAGAATGTAGTCAAACTGTTTTAATTCGTAGGGTTTGAAGCCTAACTGGCTCTTGTCGCGGTTCAGTGCACTCTTCGCTGCAAGACGCATTACGACTTTTTCCCCGTATACGGTAGGCAGGATGGATACACGGATATCGTATTCCACACGGTCTACCACCTGGGTGATACGGCCGTCCTGCGGCTTTCTCTTCTCGGAGATATCCATGCCGCCGATGATCTTAATACGGGCGATGATGGCAGACAATACATTGACACCGTATCTCGCTCTCTCATACAATGCACCGTCGATACGGTAACGGACACGGATGATATTTTCCATGGGTTCGATATGGATATCGGACGCACGCTGGCGGACTGCTTTTTCGATCATATCCTTTACCAGCATTACGATAGGGGAACTGTTGATGTTCTCCTCCGTGGCGATGTCTTCCACCACGTCCAGTTTCTTCTCTTTGGCGTAGGCCGCCAGTGCCTCGGTTACTTCCTCCTGACCGAAATATTTATCGATGGCCAGCATGATGCTGCGGGTGGTGGCTACTACGGGCTCTACCTGGAAGTTGGTGATGATGTTGATGTCATCGATGGCGTTGTAATCCAGGGGATCCGCCATGGCGACCATGAGAACGTTGAAGTTATTTTCTTTGTAGGCGAAGGGGAATATCTTGTTCTTCTTCAGGACGTTGACCGGTACCAGATTCAGTACTTCCTTGTCCACATTGACGCTCTGGAGATCGATCATATCCAGATCCAGCTGGCGGCTCAGTGCCTTCGCCAGATCATCCTCCGATACGATGCCTTCATCTACCAGGAATTCTCCCAGCTTCTTGCCCTGACGATTGGGGTTGTCCAGTGCCTGCTGCAGCTGCTCTGCCGTGATCACCCCACTGTTTACCAATAATTCACCTAAACGGACTTTTTTTCTGCCTGTTTCCATAAACTCTCTCACCCATTGCTTTTGTCGATAATTGGAAATATGTGTGAAATTGTAGTGTTTTTTGGCTACAACTCACAAATATTTTGTCTCAATACGGAAATATTATAGCATATTTTAGATTTATGTAAATTGTTTTTAGTACTTTTGTTCCAATTTCTGAGAAAAACATTTTTGTTACTTTCTTTCCTGTTACACAGTACAATTATTTCATTTTATTTTGAAAGTTTCTAAATACGCCAATTCTTCGGCGAATTTTCCCAACATTTATTGACTTCACGTATTATACGTGTTGCCTTAAGAAAGGAGAGATAATCCATGCGTTTTCGCGAATTAGAGCGAATCATCCTTTAAACAGGCTGGACTAAAATAATATGGAACAGCCTCTGAAAGGAGTGATCTTATGAATTATATATATCCGGCTATTTTTTACCCGGAAGCGAATGGGAAATACTCTGTCATTTTTCCCGATCTTAATGATCTCGCCACCTATGGTGACAGTCTTGCAGATGCCTTTGCCATGGCACAGGAAGCATGTGCACAATATCTGTTTACTTCTCTGAGAGACGGCGATGCTCTCCCCGCCCCTACTGCAATTAATGCAGTGAAATCAGATGATCCCACTGCATTAATAAATCTAATCTGTGTGAATTTGGATAATTATGCCCGTGCTTATGATGACAGGGCTGTTAAGAAGACACTGACTATTCCGGCGTGGTTAAACACTGCCTGTGATAATTGCGGTATCAATTATTCCAAAGTTCTAAAGGACGCTCTCATTGCCAAACTGCAACAAGTGCAAATGTGACCGTATCACAAAGTCACCGCGTATTCACTGTCGTACATTTTCTTCAGATTTTCTACGCTGTTATATTTTTCGCCGATGCAGAATTCCTTGGACCAGGTCATGTAGTAAGCCCAGGGGATTCTGCTTTTTTGCAGAAGTTCTATGTCCGGGAGGTAACCGATCTCTGCCAGTGCGGTAATCTTGTTCCGGGAGGTTGCGGTCACCAGCTTTTTGTAGGTCTCCGCATAGTCCGTAGGCAGGTATTCCGGGAGGTAGACATCCATGGACACCACATCCACGTAAGAATCCCCGGGATAGGCTTCCGGTACGTCGCTGTTCCATACCCAGAGAAGGTTGTGCAGGTCTTTCTCACCTGTGTAGTAATCGAACATCAGGTGATACAGGTTTCTCGCCACTTCCGGGCCCTGCGCTCCCCACCAGAACCAGGTACCGTAGGATTCATGGAACGGGCGCCAGAGAATGGGAATCCGCTCTTCCTGAAAGCGCCGCAGGATCTCCGCAATCACATCCATGTCATGATAGAATGCCGCTCTCTCTGGGGTTCCCTCTTTCAATACTTCCTTTGCATCAAAATCCGTGTGTTCGGTATAGAAACTCTTGTCTCTGCCTTCCAGAGGCGAGAACCAGTGAAAGGTAAAGGTGAGAATACCACCATTTCCGGCTTCCTGCTGTTTTCTGGCCCATTGCAATGCCGTCTCCACGGTCCCCTTATTTTCTTCCACTTCCTGGATGCATTCCGGGGAAGCATCTTCATAATTGATATTCGGAGAATACCCCAGTAGTTCAAAGCCACGCAGCTTCGGTTCCTTTCCGGTGACCTGCCTGATGTAATCTATCTCTTCGCAGGGAATGGTCTGGGTATGCTGCCCGGTGATGATCTGCTTTCCCGCTACAGTATGAAGATAATTCCATAATTCTACTGTTTCTTTTGTTGCCTTCGGATCTGCTGTTGTCATCTTTTCTTCCTTTTCCATTTTCATCTTCATACCCCACCCGCAAAAGCAAGAGGGTACAGAGACTTTTATTTTGTCTCTGTACCCTCAGTTTATGACATTCTGTCGCTTATCGCAAGTATTATTCCGGCTTTACCTCATGGTAATCGGCATTTGCTGTAGAACCAGTCTCTTCAGACTTTGTTTCCTTCGCAAATCCCTTAGCCAGCATCTCATTGATGTCCAGTCCGGTAGACTCCTTGATACCATCGGTAACCTGGGTCACGGTGGTCATGATGTCCCCTGCCAGCTTGCTGGAATCGCCGCCGAACATCTTGATGGAATCTACGTTCATGTAGCCCTTAGCCACAGCCTCGGCGATCTTGGGCAGCTGTTCGAAGTATACCTTCAGAGTATCCAGCTCCATCTGCTGTCTTGCAGCATCGCCGTACTGCTTCATAGCTTCTGCCTTTTTCAGGATACCGGCTGCCTCTGCCTCTGCCTTCGCCTGGATAGCTTCTGCTTCTGCTTTACCTTTGGCTGCTACGGCTGCTGCCTCTGCCAGGCCTGCTGCCTTGACTGCCTCTGCCGCCTGCTCCTTGGCGAATCTCTCTGCCTCGGACTTTGCTTTCTCAGCCTCTGCCTGTCTCTGGATCTCGAAGAGTTCGGCCTCCGCTCTCTTCTGTCTCTCATACTGCTCGGCATCTGCCTTCTGCTGTGCTGCGTATTTGTTTGCTTCTGCGGTCTTCTTGACCTCAGCTTCCAGAGCTTTCTCCTTGATGGATACTTCTCTCTCCTTTAATTCCAGTTCCTTCTCCTGACGGGCCAGGTTCGCATTCGCTGTGGTGATCTCCACGGTCTTACGCTGTTCCTCTTCCTGGATCTTATATGCTGCGTCAGCTTCTGCCTTCTTGATATCGGACTCTTTCTTCAGTTCTGCCTTCTTGATCGCCAGTTCGGTCTGCTTCTGGGCGATCTCGGTCTCTGCGATGACCTGTGCATCATTGGCATCCTTCTGTGCCTGTGCTCTGGCGATGGCCACATCTCTGTCTGCCTGTGCCTTTGCTACGGAAGCGTCCTTCTGGATCTGGGACATGTTATCCTGTCCCAAAGCAGTGATCAGGTTGTTCTCATCCTCGATCTTCTGGATGTTACAGGACTCGATCCAGATACCCAGGGCATTCATATCCTTCTGTGCCTTCGCCTGAACCTCGTCACCGAATGTCTTACGGTCATTACACAGTTCCTTTAAACACTGGGTACCGATGATCTCACGCATATTACCCTGTAAGGAATCGGTCAGTGCATCGCGGATCTGATCTTCGTTCATGTTCAGGAAGTTCTTCATGGCTGCGTTAGCCATCTCGGTGGTGATTCTCTTGTTCGGATCGGCGCCTGCCACAACTTCCCCTTTTGCATTCACAGTGACATCTCTCTGGGTCAGGACTCTGACCTTAGCCACAGCGTCGATATCCACACCGATGAAATCCTTGGTGGGGATATAACCGTTGGTCTTGATGTCGATACTGATCTGCTTCAGGATCAGCTCATCCTTCTTCTCCAGAAAAGGAATCTTGATGCCTGCACGACCGATCAGAACCTTAGGTTCTCTCTTGATACCGGAAATGATGTAGGCTTTGTTCGGTGACGCCTTCACATAACCGGATGCCAGGATGGCCAGGATGGCAATGGCCAATACAATAATTGCGATAATACCAATGTTAATTTCCATATGTACTCCCTCATTCTTTCTGCTTTTGTAATATATGAAAAGCTGCTTGTATGGTATGTATTTTACCATACAGGCAGCTTGACGAACAGTGATATCTATTATTTTTTTCTCATTTTATTGTAGCAAAATGTGCACGATATTCCACGTGTGTTACCGGTCATCGGCATTCCTTCAGGTATTCCATGAAGTTCTGCT
>OIWU01001119.1_pt1 | contig 28377 bp, 23 predicted proteins | sample 1587711 | NCBI WGS metagenome assembly OIWU01 (sample SAMEA3888909, study PRJEB22519) | human gut metagenome | biome: human gut; feature: human-associated habitat; material: faeces | place: Denmark | collected 2010 | reverse complement strand
TGGGCGAACGGTTGGCTTTTACTTTTGCCCTTACAGGGCGTAGGGAATGGGAACATGACACCCAGGGCGTTGCCCTGGGCTACGGACTTACTGGTCTTTCAGCCCGCTACGGACTTACTGGTCTTTCAGCCCGCTACGGACTTGCTGGGCTTTCAGCCCGCGCCTGGCCCCAGCCCAGCCTTTTTCCGCGCAATCTCCATTACTTAATCTTCCAATTTTAAGTAGCAAATTTCACCACTACTTACCCCTACCATATAAGCCACAATTTAGAACATCCCCCTCTCAGAGAAAACAATGCAAGAAGAAAACAACACAAACGTCCAGCCCGCCTCGGCTGCCGATTACGATGAGAGCAAAATCCGCCATCTCGACGACGTGACCCACATCCGCCAGCGTCCCGGTATGTATATCGGACGCCTTGGCGACGGTTCGCACGCCGAAGATGGTATCTATGTGTTGCTCAAGGAAACCATCGATAACAGCATCGACGAATTTAACGAAGGTTTCGGCAAGCGCATCGAGGTGAACATCCTGGACGAGCATGCTGCAGAGGTGCGCGACTATGGCCGTGGCATTCCCCTCGGCGCCCTGAAGGCTGCCGTTTCGCAGCTCAACACGGGTGCAAAATACGACACCGCCGTCTTCACCGCTTCCGTCGGCATGAACGGCGTCGGCCTCAAGGCCGTCAATGCCCTGAGTGCCCGCTTCGTGGCCCGCAGTTGCCGCGAGGGAAAGATGCGCGAGGTGACGTTTGAGAAAGGACAACTCGTCAGCGACATCGAGGGCGAGACACAGGAAGAAAACGGCACCTACGTTTTCTTCCAGCCCGATGCCACGCTCTTCACCAACTTCCGTTTCCGCATGGAGTTTGTGGAGAACATGCTGAAGAACTATACCTACCTCAACACCGGTCTGGCCATCTTCAACAACAACCAGCGCATCATCAGCCGCAATGGTTTGGAAGACCTGCTCAACGATAACATGACGGAGCCGGGCATCTATCCCATTGTGCACCTCTCAGGCCCTGGCATCGACATCGCCTTCACCCATACGCAGCAGTATGGTGAGGAATATTATTCTTTCGTCAACGGCCAGCACACCACGCAGGGCGGCACCCACCAGAGTGCCTTCAAGGAACACATCGCCCGCACCATCAAGGAATATTTCGGCAAGAACTTCGACGTGCAGGACGTGCGCAACGGCCTCGTGGCCGCCATCGCCATCCGTGTGATCGAACCGCTCTTCGAGAGCCAAACGAAAATCAAGCTCGGCTCGCTCACCATGGCGCCCGACAAAGACTCCAACGGCAACCCCTTCCCACTCTCGGGCGTGAGTGTCAACAAATTCGTTGGCGACTTCGTGAAGGAGAACGTCGACAACTATCTCCACAAACACCTCGACGTGGCCGACGTGCTCTTGCAGAAAATTCAGGAGAACGAGAAGGAGCGCAAGGCCATCGCTGGCGTGACGAAACTGGCGCGTGAGCGGGCCAAAAAGGCCAACCTCCACAATCGCAAACTGCGCGACTGCCGCGTGCATCTCAACGACCCAGCGCCAAAGGCATCGAAGAAAAAGGCACAGGAAACGGAAGCCGATGACTACGACCCACGTTTCGACTCCGCCATCTTCATCACGGAGGGCGACTCCGCCAGCGGTTCCATCACGAAAAGCCGCGATGTCAACACGCAGGCCGTGTTCTCCCTGCGCGGAAAGCCCCTCAACTGTTACGGGCTGACCAAAAAAGTGGTGTATGAAAACGAGGAATTCAACCTCTTGCAGGCCGCGCTCAACATCGAAGACGGACTCGACGGACTGCGCTACAATAAAGTCATCGTCGCCACTGATGCCGATGTCGACGGCATGCACATCCGCCTCCTCATGATCACCTTCTTCCTCCAGTTCTTCCCCGACCTCATCAAGAAGGGACACGTCTTCATCCTTCAGACGCCCCTCTTCCGCGTCAGAAACAAGAAAAAGAAGGTGCGCACGGCACCGCGCGTGAAGAGTGTTGACGAGCAGAGCGCTGGTGCCGCCATCCTCAAAAAGGCCAAGACCTCCGACCGCTCAGAGTTCGAAACCATCTATTGCTACAACGAGGAAGAACGCCAGGCCGCCATCGAGCAGCTCGGCCCCGACCCCGAAATCACGCGATTTAAAGGACTGGGAGAAATTTCCGCCGACGAGTTCAAACACTTCATCGGCCCCAACATGCGCCTCGACCAGGTGACGCTCCACAAGAGCGACCAGGTGAAGGAACTCCTTGAATATTACATGGGAAAGAACACCATGGAGCGCCAAAACTTCATCATCAACAACCTCGTGGTGGAAGAAGACCCAGCCGAGGAAGACGAAGATATTTGACAAACTTTCGGCCACAGAGAGGCCGCCATCGGCCCTTTTCCAAAACAGAGCAAAACAATGAAACGCATCGCCATCTTCCCGGGGTCGTTCGACCCCTTCACCGTCGGCCACGCCAGTATCGTGGAGCGCGGACTGCCGCTGTTTGACGAAATCGTCATCGGCGTGGGTGTCAACGAAAACAAAAGGGCGCTCTACACTGCCGAAGAACGTGTGGAACACATTCGGCAACTTTATGCCGACGAACCGCGTGTGAGGGTCGTCTCTTATTCCGACCTCACCATCGACCTGGCACACCGCGAGGGCGCGAAATTCATCTTGCGCGGACTCCGCTCGGTGAAGGATTTCGAATATGAGCGCGACATCGCCAGCATGAACCAGCGCCTCGGCGACGTCGAGACGGTGTTGCTCTTCACCGACCCCAACTATCTCAGCATCTCCTCAAGCGTCGTTCGCGAACTCATCGCCTTCGGCAAAGACGTGACAGACTTTCTACCCAAGAAAAAATAAAGACCCATCGTGAAAAAACATCTCATCCTCATGTGCCTCGCGCTCTTCTGCGCCTGCACAACGGCCCTCGCCCAGAAACGCGGCGAGCCCGACATTGATGTGGAACAGCTTCGCAAATTGCAGTTTGCACAACTGGCCATCTCTAATCTCTACGTCGACAGTGTCGACCAGAAAAAACTCGTGGAGGATGCCATCAACGGCATGCTCTCCAAACTCGACCCGCATTCCTCCTACACCAATGCCGAGGAGACCCGCAAGCTCAACGAACCTCTTGAGGGCAACTTCGAGGGCATCGGCGTGCAGTTTAATATGCTCAACGACACGCTCGTTGTCATCCAGCCAACGGCCAAAGGCCCCAGTGAGCGGGCTGGCATCGTGGCTGGCGACCGCATCGTGAGTGTCGACGGCCGCGCCATCGCTGGCGTGAAGATGGACCGCGACAGCATCATGCGCCTGCTTCGCGGACCGAAAAACTCCAAAGTGGTGCTCGGCGTGGTGCGTCGCGGCGTGAAAGCGCCCCTGTCGTTTAAGGTGACGCGCGACAAGATTCCCGTCAACACGGTCGACGCGGCCTACATCATCGCCCCCGGCATCGGCTATATCCATCTGGAGCGCTTCGGCGCCACCTCAGGCAAGGAAGTCCACGACGCCATCGCCAAACTCCAGGGCGAAGGCATGGAAAAGCTCATCTTCGACCTCGGTGTCAACGGCGGCGGCTATCTCGGCGCGGCCGTCGATGTCGCCAGCGAATTTCTCCCCGGCGGCAGTCTGGTGGTCTACACGCAGGGCCGCACGGGAAAAGACTCGCAGTTGCGTGCCAGCAGCAACGGCCTCTTCCGTAAGGGCGGCCTCGCCATCCTCGTAGACGAATACACCGCCTCGGCCGCCGAAATTGTGAGTGGTGCCGTGCAAGACCACGACCGCGGCGTCATTGTCGGCCGCCGCACCTTCGGCAAGGGCCTCGTGCAGCGTCCTGTGGAACTCCCCGATGGCTCAATGATACGCCTCACGGTTTCTCACTATTATACCCCCTCGGGCCGCTGCATCCAGAAGCCCTACGTGAAGGGAGAGAAGGAGAAATACAACGAAGACCTCAACACGCGCTTTACGCATGGCGAACTGATGCACCTCGATAGCATCCACCTCGACAGCACAAAGGTCTACACCACGTTGGAAAAACACCGCACCGTCTACGGCGGCGGTGGCATCATGCCCGACATCTTCGTGCCACTCGACACCACGAGTTACACGCCCTACTACCGCGCCCTCTCGCGCAACAACCTCATCACGCAGGCCGCCCTGCGCTTCACCGATAGCAACCGCAAGCCCATCCTGCGCCGCTATAAGTCGTTCGACGACTACCTCTCTTCCTACACCATCCCCACCTCTCTCCTCGACGACATCGAGAAAGAGGCCGAGAAGAAGGGCATCAAACCGAAAGATGAGGCCGAGCGTAAGGAGGCACGCGAAGACATGGCCTTTATGCTCAAAGCCCTCGTGGCCTACAACGTATGGGACCGCAACGAGTATTTCTGCATCATCAATCAGAAGAACGACATCGTGAAGCGGGCGCTCGAAGAGCTCCAGAAGCCCTAAGACGGGGTGAAAGAATAAATAATACCTTTTAGGGGTGTCCTGAAATTCCAGTTTCAGAACACCCCTAATTCATGGTTATAAGTGTCGTCACGCTCCCTTGCGATACTTTGCGGCGCAGCACTGTAGCTCACTTTGCTTGCAAAGTGAGGGGGGCGAAGGTTGCGGCGATAGCACTGTAGTTCACTTTGCTCGCAAAGTGAGGGGCGCGAAGGTTGGGGCGATAGCATTGTAGCTCACTTTGCTCGCAAAGTGAGGGGCGCGAAGGTTGCGGCGATAGCACTGTAGCTCACTTTGCTCGCAAAGTGAGGGGGCGAAGGTTGGGGCGATAGCACTGTAGCTCACTTTGCTCGCAAAGTGAGGGGCGCGAAGGTTGCGGCGATAGCACGCGCTGAAAATCCAACAAGGTCATGCCCCAGAGCGTTTGCCATATTCGCTACGTGTTCGTGGCCCTCACTTTGCGAGCAAAGTGAGCTACAGTGCTGGCGCCGCATAGTCTACAATATATTTCAGACAAGTTCGCGACATATCCGTCCCCCTCACTTTGCGAGCAAAGTGAGCTATAGTGCTTCGCCCCAGTCACGCGCTCCAAAGAAATTCGTTTAATTCCTTGTTACGCCGTCTGAGACCAACCATAAAATATGTTGTAATGCGGCGCCAAATGTATCTTGTTATCCCGCCCCAATCCATTTTCACAACTTTTCGCACCTCCCCGCCGCATTTTCTTAAAAATCCCATAACTCCCCGTTCCCCGGCCCTTTCCCTCTCCTTTATCCTCACAGCAAACCACAAAAAACTATATTCTAAGCACTTAATATAATGTTTTTTGAAAAAATTTTCTTGATTCCCTATTGGATTTAAGACAAAATTAATAACTTTTCCCTCAGACAATTAAAAGCCATATCAATTCTAACTTAAAAATTGTCCAACTCATAGAACAAACCTATCTACAAATAATAAATTAATAACTTATGAAGAAAATTACTTTTCTGCTTTCGTTGGTATTCGCCTTTTTTTTGGGGGGGGTATAACGGCAAGTGCTCAGGTGGATTTCCAGCCATCTGAAGCTCCAAGTTCTGGTAAGTGGGCACATAATACCACATGGTATAAGATGTCTTTGAGAGCGAAGTATGTAACTGCATTTAGTGCGGATGTTTCGGGTAATTTGTATGCAAAACAATCCGCTGAAGTCTTTGGCGAAGGGGCTTTGTGGTGTGTTGTAGGCGATGATGAAAACGGCTACAAGCTTTATAACATGTTTGCAGGTCCAAACAAACCAATGACCTTGACAAATATGGCTAACGATGGTGCTGGTCGTGCTCAGCTTGTGGAAGGAGAGGGTACTCTTCTTGATATTAAAACCACAGTCGATAAAAATAATAAAAGAGTCGAGGGATTCTTTATCAAACCCTTTGGCACGAAAGATCAGTGGGTGAACGAACGTGGTGGTTATTTCTCTAACTGGACAAGTAGTGCTGCCCTTGGTGAGGGAGGTTCTGCTATTCGCTTTTATGCTGTAGCCGATGTTGATGCCGATGTCGCTAAAGGTATTGCTGAATTGAAGTCAACTTTAAATTCAAATATAGCGAAGGCCGAAGGTCTGAAAGGTGAAGGTCTCGGCTATTATGTTCAGTCTAAGATTGATGCTGCCAAGTCGGTTGCCGAAAACACTGAAGCCAAAACTGCTGATGTGTTGAATGCAATTAATGCTTTGACTCCGAACCAGCCGCAAGCAGGTGTGCTTTATCGCATTGTTAGTGCTTATCCTGGTTTTGAAGAAAAACAGAACGTTAAAAAGGGCGTTTATACCGATGGCGCTGGTCTATATTGGGCAGATGTCGATACAAAGAATCCGACCCAGTATTGGATGTTTGAACCGGCCAATGGCGGTTGTTTCTACCTTAAGAATGCTATTACTCATAATTATGTGTATACAGCAGATAGCATGAGCGAAGGCAAAGACCGCATGGTTGAGATTTCGTGGCCTGTGAAAGCTAATGGTGTGCCAGTTGCCAACTTGCGTACTGGTACAGACTCTCCATTCCATGCATTGAATCATCGTAATGGTGCGGGCAAAGGTTCCAGCCTTACTGGCTATGGAAATTTCGGCACGGAAACGGGTGGTGCCAGTGCCTGGTATATCATTCCAGCTTCGCTTGATGACGTTCATTCCATTACTGGTGAGGCCGTTGTAGGATTGTTCCCCGCAACAGAAGAAAAGCAGGTTGGTCTTTACAAGAAAGGTGAGGTAGATGCTCTTGCTCTTGCATGCAACGATTTCGCTGCTGTTGCTGACCTCAAAGGGGCTGTGACAATTTTTGACGGTTTGTTGCTTCCGAAGGCTCTTGCCTTCAGTGCAGACAAGTATTATCGTTTTGTTAATATCGGTACATCTGCAAAATATGGTTATGAAGTTACGTTGGGCGTGAAGGATGGTAAGGCATTCTGCTCAGAAGGAAACAAGGAAAACATTGATTTCGTATGGCAGGTGATTCCAACCACAGGCGGCAAGCACTTTATCAAGAATGCTAATGGCAAAACTTACCTCCAACCTGTTCAGAACGGTGCTGATGCTCAAACAGCTTTGGGTGAAGGAGAAAATGCTTACGAATTGAGAAAGGCAAGTGCTGGCGTATTCAAACTTTGGAGTGGAAATAATGGTTTCCCAGCTCAGGTTGAAACCAATGCTAAAAATACATTCTATCTGAATGGTTGGGATGATGGAAATGCCACTTGGAAGGTCTTCGAAATTGAATCCGTTGAAATTCCTCTCAACGCCGCAGGCACTAAATCTTACGCAACCACCTATCTGCCGTTCTCTGTTAGCGCTGCTGAAGGTGCAGAACTTTACACTGGCGAATTGAATGGTAACAATATGAATCTGACGAAGAGCCACACTGGTGTTGCTGCAGAGCAGGGCATCGTGCTCGTTGGCGAAAGCTCAGCCACGAAGGCCGTCCTCACCATCGGTGAAGGCACTGCCACCAGCAAGGGCCTTGAAGGTACGTTGGCTCCGAAGGCCGTTGAGGCAAGCGCTGTTCTCACGCTCGGTAAGTCGGGCAGCGAAGTCGGTTTCTTCGCATTCACTGGCACTCAGATTGGCGCCAACAAGGCATACATCACTAAGCCGGCAGGTGCTTCAGCCGTGATGATCAACTTCGGCGAAGTGACAGGCATTGAAAATGCTGTGGCTCCTGAAGCTGCCAACGCTCCGCTCTACGACCTCAGCGGTCGCCGTGTCGTGAAGGCAGTGAAGGGTGGTCTCTACATCCAGAACGGCAAGAAGTTCATTGCCCGTTAATAAACATGTATCATCAGTAAAAACATACGATATGAAAAAGAAATATATCGCTCCGCAGAGCACTGAGGTGACCCTCTTCACCGAATCGCTCATGATGAGCGCATCGAATATTAATATGGGCGTTGACTCAAGCAAGGAAACTCCAGACAACTGGAGCAACAAGCAAGGCTGGAGCAGCGACAACTGGTCGGAAAGCGACGAGGAGATCTAATCTCCCCGACATAAAAAATGCAAGCGCGGAATTGATTCGGTTCAATTCCGCGCTTTTTCTGTTGGAAGTGTCAACGGCATTACTGAGCTGTCGTCGATTCGCGGCCGCGAATCGTGCTACTCGCGGCCGAAGGTAATGCTACTCGCGGCCGCAGGTCGCACGAATCGCGGCCGCAGAACGATGACTTGTTAAAGGAGGTGGGGAAATATGTGTGGGAGATGGGGAGACTGGTGCTTTGGGGCGCCAGTATTGTAACGCTTTTTGCGGCGCAGCATTGTAGCTCACTTTGCTTGCAAAGTGAGGGGGACGAAGGTTGCGGCGATAGCATTGCCCCTGTAAGGGGCTCATATTTAGGGTAGGGGCTTGCCCCTACCTTTTGAGGCCGATTTATGAACCTCGCCCCTGTAAGGGGCTCATATCTCGAATCTTATTGCGGGGCAAGCCCCGCCAACGATATGCGCCCCTTACAGGGGCAGAAGCGAGAATTGATGAGCTGCGGCGAGAGATAGGGGCAAGCCCCTATCCTGGAATATGAGCCCCTTTCAGGGGCAGCGCCATGGCCGCCTGTAACAAAGTTACGTATTACACCGCCACTTGCTATTTGGCTCAAAACCGCGTAGATATTTTTCTGGATTTTGAACACCCTACCTTTCAGGGGCAACGCCGTCCTCTTCGGCGGAGGAAAAGAAGGCAGAGGTAAGAAAACACAGGGCAACATTTCCAAGCATTTCGCCATTGCCAGTGAACAAGTCAAGCAGCGGAAAAATCCAGTCCCTATCAGGGTCGATGCATTACTTTACGGCATCAATTTAGCAAGGAAAGAACTGTCCCATCCTGCTCTCTTTCTTTTTGCTTTCATGCTGCCCTTAGTTTCATCTTGTTTTATCCTTGCTAAAGCAATCTTATTAACAAGAGAAATATTTTGGGCAGCGTTATTTTTCTTCTTTTGGTTGTCTTCATTAAACGAAACATCCAACTGCCAATGCAGATTATTTTCTATCCCCCAATGTTTTCTGGCTACATTGAGTATGGTTTCTGCATCCATAGGCAACGAAGTAATATAATAATGGTTTTTAGAAGTTGTTTCTCCAGTCTTATTATTCGTTCTTGCATTTTCTATATAAACAAGAGAACGAACACCTTCCCAATGGACAATTTTTTCAGTGAAACTTTGATACGAGATAACCCTACATGTTCTCTTTTCCGTTCGTCCATGTCTATGCTTACGTTATTTTTTAATCATTACTAACATCATCCTGTCTCATTTTAATATGTAAACTCAAACTTTTCGCCATCAATAGTCATGGTTACGATAAGGTGATCCAACTTCTTGTATTTAATATTGAAATAACCCATATAGTTGACCTCATTACGGATCGTATTCAGTTTTACATATCCATCTTGAAGTTGTTCTCTAATAGAGTATTGGCTATTAGCATAGGCTGCATAATTAGCATTTGCCTGTTGTTGGGCTGCGTAAGCCGCTGCGCCATTATATGACGTGGTATTTGCTCGCCCATATGTCGTTGTATATGCCGAACCATACGCATTAGCGTATCCATATGTATTTCCATAATAACCGGAGGCATGAGCACTGCCAGTCGTATAACTACTTCCAGAATATGTCGTTGTAGACGAACTATATCCAGCGTTGCTGGCTGCCATACCTTCTCCAAGTGCTACCCAAAAGTTATTCCATGCTTGTTTGTTAGCTACTTTTTTGTCATACTCAGAGGCGGAAAGCACTTGCATATCAAAGAATTCTTGCTTTTTTGCTTTATAACCCTTTGCTACAATCTTAGAAGGATCAAAAAGAATGCTTCTTCCTGATAAATTTTGTAAGCTGACATTAATAGTGTAATATTTGCCATATTGTTTTACGGCCTGTGCTATGGTGCTGACAATAATTCCTTTATACTTGATATAGGTAATTATTGTACCATTCTCTGCATAACGACCGAGTTCCTTTACAGGGTAGTTGGCTATATACTCATCAATATTAACAAAGTCATTCATTTTAGTAGTATCTGCTTGGATACCAACAAAATTGAAAGCATCAGTATTGTTTGTATCTTCATAAATTGAGAAATCTGTGATATTCGGAAGTTTCTCAAACTCTAAGGCAAACGCATGCTCTTGCCCTATGCGGTCAAACATCATGTATCTATTCTCCGATTCCTTATTGATTGGTAGGTTGATGCTGTTGATAAGATGATAATCTTTTTCTGAGCCTTTGCATCGAGCGATTGTCTTCTCATTGATATTCATCCAGGTGATTCCCTCTTCTTGACGAGTATATCTAATGAAAACAAGGGTACTGTTTTCCCTGTTGTCAACTTGTACTATCTTCATGGACTGTGGCAGGGAGTTTACTCTAATGTCTGTATACTGGGCAGACAATCTGGTAGATGCAAAGAGCGCCATACAAATCAGGCAGCAGGATTTGATAATAAGTTGAGTTCTGTATTTCATAATATGATTTGATATTGGTTGAAGAATCATAATTGACATGTGTTATATAGAAAAGGCATTCTGCACCTTATTGCTGATTTCCTTTATAGCTTCATTTATCTCGGCAAATTTCTGATTGTGTAACCAGACTAGAAATAAATATTCTTTATACCATTCGGATTTTTTTACCATATTGTTGAATAGGTTATATTCAGTTGATGTTTCTTTTAGCTTATTGGTAAGTACATATCCGTTTTCTTTATGGACAGGCAAGGACATTGTCTTAAGTCTCTTTTGAACATCTGAAATTGTGTTCTCTTCTGTTTCCAGTGACCGATGACTTGAGCGATTTCTAACTTCTCTGATGTAATCAAAAATCGTTCTTATTGAATATCCGACGTTGTGTTCAGTGCAAAAAGCCCATAGTTTGGAGTTATAGCTTATTGCGCCTAATGACTTTGCATTGGCAATGTCAGCAGTTGGATTATACTTTACAATATGAGCTTTAATTTCATCAAGCGTACTACTCGTCTTGTCGTAGTAGTAATTAAGCAACATCTCTACTTGCAAGTGTGCATATCGGCAGTATTCATCAAAGTTTATAATGTGAAATCGTGTACCATACCGATACCGCATCATTTCCCTGTTGTCAGAAATAAGTTGTGCTTGTATTTCTGTTGCTTCAATAAAAGAGTAGTCTATAAGGGAGGGTTGACCATCAACATAATAGTCAAGTCCTAAATATTTTTCGATATGTTCTACACGTTTATCAAAGTCGGATGACTGCAAGATAGTTTTTGCGGAAGAAGTCATTCCTAACTTCTTTCGCAACTCTGCACCAAACTCAGGATTCTGCTCCGTGAGTTGGATTATCTTATTTAAAGTGGATTGTAGTTTCTCATCCATATTCATAAACTTAGAAGTGAATCTAACTCCATGTTTAACTCGTCAATGTCCACAGGCTTTGGAGGGGGCACTGTGACTTTGTCTATGCGGTGTATAAGCCAAAATGGTTTGTCTCGCTTATCTCTGCAAGATGATATAGCTAAATCGGACTTATTTTGATTTGTACCTAAGTCTCGAATTCTTTTATGCATAGTTGCAAATATCTTCTTGCCATCCAACTCGAAATAAGCATATAGATGTTCCAGAACTGAGTGCTCTGTTTTTTGCTCTGGGTTATTCTCAGAAATCTCTTCCCAAGAGTATGGCTTAGACATCGCAAACTCAATGACGGTTGAATTTTTCTTTTCAAAGTCAAGAACAGGAATCGTTTCTACATAGGTAACTCCAAAATTTGTCGTCTTCTGAGACGATCTTGCTTCTTCTGCCAATGCTTGAAATCTTGAGTACAGACGCAGCCATACCGAGTCTTCTTCTCCTTTTACCATTTTCAGATATTGAAGCTTGCCATCAATGACGTTTATAAGGTCGGGATTGCCTTTCTTAACATGACCTTTCTCTGCCTTATACTTCGGAAAGAACTTGGCAAATGCTACTCCATAGCCATATTTCTCCCACATATAAAGTATATTGCGAATATCACGAACATAATCGCGTGTCACATTTATCTTTTCAGATACTATGATGCCTGTAACCTCTTGACGGGAACCCTTCTTTTGAAGGCGCGTTTTCTTGTCGTTAACAATGAATTTCTGAGCTTCGATGATACGTCGCATTTCCTTACGGAACTCTCCGTTTTCCTGGTACACGTTATGCATCGAACTAAATGTGATGTCATCAGCGTATCGAGTATAGTTTAAACCGAAGCGTTTGGCAACGCCTGCCAGTTTGCGATCGAGGTTGTCACAAATCATGTTGGTAATAATAGGCGAAGTCGGTGCGCCTTGCGGTAGTACATAGCGAAATGTTTGGCTACCATCTGCCGTCTGTACGACTTCTTTCATGCAGCACATGCCTGCAATGATATTAGCAATTGCTACAGGGAAATTAAAAGGTGCAAGTTGAAGACGTTTCCAAACTCTTGCCTGTTCTATACTCGGAAAGAAATCCTTCAAATCAAGATTGAACACATAGTTCATGCCTCTATGCTTTTTGGCATTGTCAGCAATCGAACGTCCTTCAGTAAAGCCCATGGCATAAGCTGATGGTGTGTACATCGACTTCAGAATTTCGTTGATGTACCTCAGAATGAGCTTAAAGCTTCTATTACGTGGTGCTGTGATTATACGCTCTCCACCGGTTTTCTTCTTAATCTTAAACTGGCGATAGCGATGAAACGAATTATTCGGATTACAGTAATAGTTGATGTGCTTTAAGGAGAACGGATAAAACTTATCGCCAAATCCGGCCGCAATCATCTCATCATGCTTAATCTTGTTAAGCAAGTTGAGAAGGTATTCTTTATCGGCCATAGCTTCAGCCATTTTTGCTATCTGTTCTCTTTCCATCTGTTCTTGTAATATATAAAGGTCTTGAGTATCAGTGAGTGGAATTCATTTCTTTATGTAAATATAAAACATAAAAATATACAATATATAAAGATAACACAATTGACAACATACAAGTTTTCAACGTTTACTCTATAACATTGTTTATCACCAGACTAAGACTGGTAACATCCGACGAATACATCGGACGAGTTCAAATTTATGTCCACTCACCAATAACTCAAAGACCGCTTTGTTTTCTTTTACGATGCAAAGGTACAAGACCTACACGAATTCTTTATTCGTAATATTCGTAGATTTATAAATTTCTTGCATTTTTGCGATCCTTTGCTGTACTTTATCAATGATACATTGAGGTGATAGTACAACTAGGTTTTCTCCATAAGAGGTTAGTTCACGAATAAGCTCATAGTTTTCCTTGCATTCAATTGAGAAGAAGGAACCACCATGCAACATCGGATATTGTGTTCTATAGGTCTTATCCGCATCACCTCTATAATATCGTTGAGAATCATGAAGTGGTTTGCTGGTTACATAATCTTTGGAAACATCACTAACCCAAAACAGTATTTTCAATACTTCCTTTTCTGTATAATTGGTTACACCAACAATATCCTCAAATATCTCATTGATATCACCATTGTATTCTACATATTTATGAGCAGGAAGTGGATTGACATTATTAATGCGCTCCAATCCAAAATTCAGAATTTTCCCATCAGTTTCAGCTGCACAAATCAAGAACCATCTTCTATTATACTCCTTTAATAAGTATGGATGTACGTTGACGGTTAGTATCTCGTCGGGTGCGTTGAATTTGTGGTAATTCAACTCAACGACCTGCTGCTGTGATATAGCAGTAAATAGTTCTCCAATGAGGTTGGTGTTCTCCAATGGGTTTTTCGTAAAAGAGATAATCTTACATTCATTGTTACGTACTCCTAATCCAAGGCGCAATCCTTCAAGGGCATCAAGATTAGGCAGCCCGTCAAATTGGCCTAGCAGCGACAATGCTTCACGAAGCAAGTATTCTTCGTCATTGGAAAGATCTTTCTTAAATATAGAAAATCCGGGAATTCTATATCGTAAGCATTGCTTAGAATATGACTTCTGTTTATCTACATTGTAGCCAGGCGCAGAATACCGCTCAATATCAACCATAAATGGTCCCTCATATTCCAAGTAATAGATATCCTTCTCTATGGTACGACGAACCACACCCTTCGTATCTGGGTACATGTCAGACAATCGCTTGCTAACTTCTTCTGTTAAATCGTCAAGCGAATAGTTGTGATACCGACTACTCAACAGTTCGTCCAGTATCTTATATCGTGTCATTGCGTTCTTATTTGCTGGCATATTCTTCAAGATGTAAGTTTCTTATTATTACAACATCATCATTTCCCACCATCATAAGGCGTTTGTTGTCATTTGAAAAAGAGACAGAAGCAACAGAAGCTCGACGAGAGGTTTCTGATATGCCAGAATCGCCTAAATCAGAAAACTCTGTTAATGTGTTTTCTTGAGAAAGGACACTTCGTATATCAACGAGTGAAGAGGGTTGATGTCCCCAATTATCACGAACATTGCCATTTATATCGTATTTAGAGATATAACCTTGCTGAGATAAGGCAAAATACATTCCGTCAGGAGAGAATGTTAAAAAGTTATGACCTTCAATAATTCTATCTCTGTCGCACATATTGATGTATTCATCTTTATTTGTAGCAAAGAGCGTTTTGGGATTACTTGTGTAGGATGCCAATGCGTTAATTGCAGAAAAGGCTACATTCCAAACTGCCCTCGAAGTATCTTCATGGACAATGGTACTTTTAGTCTCTAAATCATAGACGAGAAAAAGACCGCCACTATTTCGATATCCTGCAATGGCTACATATTTAGAATCATACGAGAAAGAAACGTAATTGATATACTTAAGAGGAGATCCTAAATCAATTCTTGAATATTCAGAACCATCATGAGACTTTCTTATGACAGCAATTCCCCGTTCTCCATATAAGCGACCAAGAAAATGCTCCACATCGTATCTGTTTTTCGTATCTAGCACAGAATCATCCCAGTTATTTCCTGTCAAATCATCCTTAAATAGTTTGGGATATTTTTCATTCAAATACCCAAAGTGTTCAAGGATAAGTTGCTTACGGTTCCTTGTGATTGTTTCCCATGCTGTTGAGCCTTGTTTTTCATCCAAAGGGTATGTGTACATTACTCGTAATTTCCCAAACTCATCATTAGAAATTAACGTGTCTGTTTCTATTTCATAGTGTTCAATGTATTCTTTAAGGCGAGTATCTGCATATAGTTTCCCGTCAGGAGATACAAACTGAAAATTAGACATATCATTTGCTTCTATATGCTGCTTAGTAACAGGATTAACCAGTACTGGCTGTAGTGATGTCGGGGTAGCAAAGAGCGGGCGTATTCCGTTAATATGCTTTATATAAGACAGGTTGTCATATGTTTGAGAAAATCCCGTACCTATATCGAATGTGATAGCTTTATCTCCATCCTTGTGCATAATGCAGTTTCCATCTTCACTTAAAAGCACATCATGGTATTCGGTCGAATCATAAACGTCCTCCATAATACGTTCCGAAGTATACTTTATACCTTTAAGATTACATATGCACACCTCGTCAGAAGCAACAGACAACCCCAACTTTAGGCTTTCCGAGAGACTATTAGGGACTTCTAAATCAGTCGTTTTAATTCTTCGACCTCCTGAAAAAATATAGTTCTCAGATGTTTTTATATACTTTCTGCTGTTATAGTTTATCTCACATTTCCACTTACCCAAATTAATTCCAGACAGTGTTTGACAGATACTGGTTTCTTTGTCCTTTACGATACCAAATTCGCCAAAACGAGAGAAGTCAAGATTGATTTCTCTTCTATTATCCCAGTAACCGTTACGGCTAAGTTTGTACAAGCAAGAGTCATTGTACATATAGATATTCTTAGCTTCAATGTATGTAGCACCTCCTTTGCAGTATCCACCTCCTTCGTAATTTTCACTTTTTACATATGATTCTACACCATTGTAAAAACAGATTGCATTTCCATACGATACTAAATTTCCTTCAGCTTGTTGAATGGAAATTTCTTTATCGGAATTTACACTACATAATTTTGACTTGGATGTTCTTTTAATTGATTTTCCATATTTCTTTTCAAGAGATATTGTCTCAATTGAATAAAAAACATCCCATTCACAAGGATAGACAAAAACCTTATTGTACAATGCTGACAACGTAAGTTCAGGTACATCGATTGCTGAATAATCAAAGTTTGAAATTTGATCATGTCGTTGCCATATATCAATTAACTCTTTCCCATTAATTTCTGCAAGGTGCCCGTCTAATGTAATGGTTGTTTCTTCATCTTTATCAAGATTGTGTATAATTAATTCATTCCTATTGTACAACTCGCGATAAGATACCGCAAGATTGGGGGCAACCACATTTATCAATGTTCCACGTATAGTAATTTGATAGGTCGTAGAACCGTTGTATTCAGATAACGAGATCTTTTTAATTGTGTTGCCATCATAAAATATGATGTTATCATGCTCATTATCTACAATATATCCATCAAATACAAACTTGTCTATTGCATTGGGTTCTGTACCAAGAACGTAAATACACAATTCACTTTTGTTATCAGAACATTCTTTCCATACAATCACACTTCTGTTAAAGGTCACTATATCAGAAATACACAAAATAGGCTTTTCTTCGATGAGCGAGAAAATAGTACGTTCCTTCTGATTGTTATTCTCTAAAAGCACAAAATCTTCATTGATTTTCGTGATCTTATCAGGTGAGATGGGTTCAATAAAAGACCTCTTAGTTTCGCGATTGTAGAAATAGGTTCTGTCATGCATTACAACAAAACACCACGGACAATCATCGAAAATAAACGAAGTCTTGTACGTACTTCCACCAAACTTGTAACCATCTTCTATGTGTATATTTATCTCATCACTATCGTTAAATGAAACCACATAGTCCCCAGGCTGTGCTATGTTCAACACGTGAGGTTCATTTGGTCTGACAATACCTGTTGCGATTAAGCATTTATCACAATCACCTTTCTGATAAACAGAATACTCCTCTTCATGCCCTGTGACATGAACGTTGAAATTAGTGTTGAGATAGCCTTTATGAGGATGAATTGTTGCTCCCATATGTATATCTTTAAGTTGGCATTTTAGATTACGGTACAAAGATATACATTAAAAACGAATACTATGTTCGTAATATTGTGTTTAATAGCATTATTATAAAAAAACATAGATTTTTTATTTTAGGTTAAATTAGCAGACAAAGTCCTTCCTTATATTATATTCTTTAGATTTTTATCGTGCGCATACGCATATCTGCACAAAAAAATCCAAAGACGTTCAAATTAGGACACGACGCCCCTTTCCCCATTTGGGATTGAGATTCAAAAGCCTCGAAAAAAAAGAATCTATCCAAAAGAAAGTTTGTCATAAGGTATGCCGGTATACAAATTCAGTCACCAACTTCTTGCCGTTCTTGTCCATTTGGCGCATACGGCGGTAAAGTGGAAGACAAACTTCTTGACTCTTGACGTAGGCGATAAACTGGTGAACACGGATGACACAACTCTTATGAAATACGTGAAGAAATTCATGCAGAAGGCTGTCAGTATCATGTACACGGTGTTCTCGTTCAAGAAGGAGCATGGCAGATGCTTCCATCCGAAATCATTGTTGAGACGGTCGAAGTCGCGCTCTCTCGCCCCACGCTTGTTGTATGTTTCGATAACGTCCTTCTCTTCACTGTCCCAGTCATTGGTTATGATGCAGCGGTAGGTGTACCTGTCACCGAAAGAGTGCCGTTGATGACTTTGTCAAGTGAAAGCGCATAAAAAGCCTTGCGTAATAAATTCCTCCGAAAGGAGTGATTTTCTCAGATTTTATGTTTACCTTTGCCATATGTCAGATATTCTTTATTTGAGTTTAAAGCAGCACTAAGGTAAGTGAATTTCCTGACACATGCAAGCATTGGATAATTTATTGTTATCCAAAGACTTGCTTTCTTGTAAAATTATATGTCTGCTAATTTAAGGTACGATGGTAATGAACATGACAAACATTAACAACGACTTAGCCGCAGGTAAAGACGTTCGCATTGATTTCAAACAGATGCAGAATTTCGGAGAATGTGCTCGGAAAGCAAAACAGTCCGGCTCAGAAATTATACTATTCAATATTGACGGGGTGCAGCCAAGCATCCTTGCTCAATATACTTCGCAAGCTCCGGGACAAGTTACTCTTGAACGTGTGTTCCCTACTGACTTCGGCACACTTGACCTTGTCAAGAAAGGTGCGAATCTCACATGCGACAATAGTAAAGGTTCTTCGCTAATTACTGATATTGTTAAAGCCGCAAAAGCGTCGGGTGCTCATGTCAAATTTATTAACTGCACTCGACTCAGTTCTTTTGATGTCGCTAATCTAAAAAAAACAGGTGGAGATAATGTCAAATTTGCATAATGAATCCGAGGTGTTTAACACCTTACTTCAAAAGTTCTTGTCGCTTCCAAAGATGAACTCCAATCCAACTTTTATGGAGATTTGCCAGATGGGAGGCGATAGGTTTGAGGAGCGTTGTAGTCAAATCCTGCGATTTTTCCTCACGCCAAATGCATGCCATGGTCTCAGAGGTCTATTCTTATCTTCCTTACTCGAAGTCGTAGGTAAAGAAGATTTGTCGTTTTCACTCAACGATACAAAAGTAATCACTGAAGAAGCTACGGAGGACCGCAAATTCATCGACATCACTGTCGTTGCCGATGATTTTGTCATAGCAATAGAAAATAAGATAGGCGCATCTCTCTACAACCCTTTGAAAAGTTATGTCGGTCATATCAAGAAAACCTATAGTACACGTTCCAACCATATCTTTGTGCTACTTTCTGCTCGTCCTATAACCGATTCCGCAGAGATAGGCAAAATAAAACAATATGACTATTACTATGTTAATTACCGTACTCTTTTTGACACTATAAAAAAGAACTTAGGGACTTATGCACTCAATGCAGACCAGTCCTATCTGGTATTCCTTTTTGATTTTATCCGCACAATCGAAAATCGCTACTCAACTAATAATATGGAACTAAAACGCTTCTTTTACGAGAACCGACGCCAAATTAATTGGCTAAAAGCCGAGTATCAAAAATTTGAAAACCAAATTCAACAGCTTCGCAAAGAACGCATAGGGGAACTCCTAATCTTGATAAAAGCTCGTACTGGAGCAGACTGGTGGGCTTGGCAAGGTTGGGACTTAGGTGTTGAATTTAACAAAGATACCAACCGACTTGGTATAGAGGCTTCCTTTAAACAAGGCTCATTCGAAAATCCACTTGGAGTCTTTGGCATTTACATTACTGTTTGGAATCGCAAGCATTATGAACCCTACCGCGAGGCGTTGTCAGAATCGTTTCCTGGTTGCGAACTTGATGAACATCCTGAAAATGCTCCTACGCGAATTTACCTTCATATTCCTGTGATAAAAGAGAATGACACCGATAAAATACTAGATAAATTGACAGAAGTGTACAATATCGTAAAAGCTATAACTGAAAAAATAAAATAGGAGTACAGTTGCATAAGTCCGTGGCTTAATTTTTTAGTACAGGTCTATATTTTCCAATAGTCCGTTAAACTTTTCGTAGGAGCACAAGCTTAGAAGCAAACCACAGAAAGTATCGTGAATAAGATAGAACGTAACTGATTAAAAGCTGGTGTGAACTGAGCTGGGATCAAGTTTGGACTACGCTTGTGCTGGTAGATACCTCTCTCCGCCTGGAAGATAGATAGGCTGGTTGGAGATAACCGACTAGGAAAAGATGACCGATTTGGGTTAAAAGAACATAAACGACAACGGGTGCCGGCATGAAAACACATGCCGGCACCCGTTGTCCGTAAAATGGTGCGCCGTCGGCGGCGCGGTCGTCAGAATATCTGGAGCACCTCCTTGAGGTCGTCGATGGTCTTCAGCTGCTCCATTATCACATGCACATCGGCGCGGTCGTGCACGCGTATCTCTATCGTTCCGTCGAAGATTCCGTCATTGCTCGATATAGTCAACTTGTGAATGTTCACATCAAGTTTGTCGGAAAGCACCTCGCACACGTCGTGAAGCATGCCCTTGCAGTCGATACCGCGAATCTCGATGGTGGCGTCGAAGAACATCTGTCTGTGCATATCCCATTTCGCATCGAGTATGCGGTTGCCGAAACTCGACTTCAGGCGTGCCGCCACCTTGCAGTCGCGGCGGTGTATTTCTATGCGGTTCTTGTTGTCGATGTAGCCCATGATGTCATCGCCAGGAATGGCATGGCAGCATGAGGGGAAGATGAACTGCGAGATGTTCTCCTCGGTGATGATGAGGGGCTTCTTCTTGTTGAAGTCCTTGCCCACCACCATGAGCTGTTGCGGCTTGTTGTCCTTTTCGTCAGCCTTTTTGTCCTTGCTCTTGCCGAGGAAGGGGATATAGTTGCGCCAACTGCTTGAGCTCTTGTCTTTCTTGTTCTTGCCTTGCAGTTCGTCAAGATCTTTCTCGCCCAACAGAATGCAGTGGTCGCCCAATGCCTGGAAGAAGTTCTCGTGTTTCTGTATGTGGTGATAGTCGCAGAGCTTGTCGAGGATGGAGTTGTTGACCTCCAGACTGTTCTTCTTGAGCCATTCGTTCAGAATGTCCTCGCCCTTCTTCTGTATCTCGCGGTTGTCGCGTCGCAGTATGGCTTGAATCTTGCTCTTGGCCTTGGCTGTGCTCACGAAGTTGATCCATGAAGGCTGTACGTGCTGACTCTTGCTGGTGAGGATTTCCACCTGGTCGCCGCTTTGCAGTTTATGGCTCAGTGGCACCAGCTTATGGTTTACCTTTGCTCCGATGCAGTGGCTTCCTAAGAAGGTGTGTATCTGGAAGGCGAAGTCGAGGGCTGTACAGCCTGCTGGCATGGTCTTGATCTCGCCCTTAGGGGTAAAGACAAAGATCTCTGAGGCAAAGAGGTTGAGCTTGATGGCATCGAGAAAATCCATGGCGTCGGGCTGTGGATCGTCGAGGATTTCCTTGATGGTGCCCAACCAGTCGTTGAGCTCGTTCTCGTCCTCTGTGTATTCAGCGTCTTCGCCTTCTTTGTATTTCCAGTGGGCAGCAAATCCCTGTTCGGCCACCTCATCCATACGGTCGCTTCTTATCTGTACCTCTATCCAGCGTCCCTGCTTGCTCATGAGGGTGACGTGGAGTGCCTGATAGCCGTTGGCTTTAGGATGGTTGAGCCAGTCGCGCAGACGGTCGGGATGACTCTTGTATATCTGGCTGATGGCCACATAGATATTGAAGCATTCGTTGACCTCGTTGGCTCTTTCCTTGGGTGTGAAGATGATGCGGACGGCAAGGATGTCGTATATTTCGTCGAAGCTCACGTGCTTGTTCTGCATCTTGTTCCAAATGGAATAAGGGCTCTTTACACGTGCCTTGATCTTATACTGTATGCCCATCTTGTCGAGTTCCTCCCTGATGGGCTGTGTGAACTGCGAGAAGAGGGTGTCGCGTTGAGCCTCGGTGTCGGCAAGTTTGTGTTCGATGTTGGCGTATTCCTGTGGATGATCGTAGCGGAAGCTGAGGTCTTCGAGCTCGGTCTTTATTTTGTTAAGGCCCAGACGGTTGGCCAATGGAGCGTAGATGTAAAGTGTCTCGCCGGCTATCTTGTACTGCTTGTTGGCAGGCTGCGAGGCGAGTGTGCGCATGTTGTGCAGACGGTCGCAGATCTTGATAAGGATGACGCGGATGTCGTCGCTCATGGTGAGCAGCAGTTTCTTGAAGTTCTCGGCTTGTGCCGATGCCTTGTCACCAAAGATTCCACCGCTGATTTTGGTTAGTCCGTCTACAATCTGGGCTATCTTCTCTCCGAAGATGTTGGAGATGTCTTCTACTGTATAGTCGGTGTCTTCTACCACGTCGTGCAGGAGTGCGGCACAGATACTGGTGGATCCCAGTCCCATTTCCTCGCAGGCTATCTGAGCCACGGCGATAGGGTGCATGATGTAGGGTTCGCCCGAGAGGCGACGTACACCCTTGTGTGCCTGGCGTGCAAAGTTGAATGCTTTGGTGACAATGTCTACCTTCTTGCGGTGACGTGAAGCTACATAGGTGTCGAGCAGATGCTGGAATGCATCGCCAATGAGTTTGTTGTCGGCCTGTTCTCTCTCTAAGTCTTTGAGGTTCTGATCGTCCATAGTTCTTGCCTCCTGCGCTTTGTGTTAGTCAGATTAATAACTATATATATAATAATGTGTATATTACTTCACCTTGAGTTTCTTGCCGGCACGGATATGGTTGCCCGAAATCTTGTTGAGCTTGCGCAGTTTAGCCACGGTAGTGTGGTTGCGTTCTGCTATCTCCGACAGGGTGTCACCACTCTTGATGGTTACGTTTCTTCCTCCGCGCTTACTCTTTCTGCTTCTGCTCTTGCGGCTCCTGCTGCGTGTTGCAGAGGAGTGATGGCGGCTGCTGTGGTAGCTGTGGCGGCTTACCTTAGGCTCTTCTTGGTTTACCTCTACGACAGAGCGCTTGAGCAGCAGTTCGTCGGTCTTGAAGTTGTAGATGGAGTCTTCCTGGTCGATGAAGGGGCCAACGAGAGATGAGGGAAGTCGTACTGTCATAGGTTTGTTGAGACCATTGACAATGTCGCGACGGTATTGTGGATTGAGGCTGCGAAGGTGCTGGATGTTGATGTTGAGCACCTGGGCAATCTGCTCCAGATGAAGGTCTTTGTTGACAACCACGGTGTCGGTCTTAAGAGGCAACTCGGTCACCATAGGACAGATGTTGTGGTCGCAATAGTAGTTCATGATGTAGTTGGCTGCGATAAAGGCTGGCACATATCCGCGTGTTTCTTTGGGGAGGTAGGGATAGATGTTCCAGTAATCGGCAGAACCTTTGGCGCGGTGGATGGCCTTGTTGACCTTGTCGGGGCCACAGTTGTAGGCAGCGATGACCAGGCTCCAGTCGTCGAAAATCTTATAGAGGTCGCTCAGATAGTGGGCGGCAGCATAAGAGGATTTCACTGGGTCGCGACGCTCATCGATGAGCGAGTTGACCTCAAGTCCGTAGCGCTTGCCTGTGCCTATCATGAACTGCCAGAGGCCGGTGGCTCCTACGCGTGAAACGGCAGTAGGGTTGAGGGCAGACTCGATGACAGGAAGATATTTGAGCTCGAGGGGAAGGTTGTAAGCCTCTAAAGCCTCTTCAAAGATTGGCATATAGAAATTGCCTGCGCCCAGCATATAGCTCACAGAGCGGCGGAGCTTGCCGCTGTAGCGGTCGATGAACTTCTGCACCACATCGTTGTAAGGCATTTCGATGATGGTGGGCAGACGCTTGAGTCGGTCGATGTAAACCTCCTTGTCGAAGACTGGGTTGACATCACGATAGTTGCAAGATGTGTCTTGCATCATATAGGTCTTAGCGTTATAAAGATGCAGCAGGCTGTCGAGGTTGTCCTCCAGTCCTACAGGGACTTCTATCTCTTCCTCGTTACCCTGTTTGTCGGTGACTGTGATTACATCTTCTTTTTTCTCTTCAGTGTCGTCGGTTTGCGCCAGCATCTGTGCAGGCATACCAAGTAACATTGCAGCTGCTAATAATAGTATTTTTTTCATTTATGTTATTCTTTCTTTTCTATAAGTTTCTTTAAGATTCTACACAATTGTGTTCCTCACTTTAAAAAGTGAGTGAGCATTGAAGTCCCAATGTTCCTGATCGGAAGGGGTTGCGGCTTTGCGGGTTGCTGTTCATGAAGGCAGGCTCTACTCTCAGAGTAAGGTCGTCGGAAATGTCGAACTCGGAGAGTGATGCGTCCACGTAGGCATCGATGATGGAGAAAGCGTAAACGCCAATCATCACAAACACACCCATGTCGCGCCAGCGGCGGTAACGGTCTTTGCGCTTGCGGAAGATTTCCTTGTATCGGTCCATGTTGCTGGCATCGATGGTGGCTCCTAAGTGCAGGAACTGGTTGTAGCTGTCGGTAGTGGGGTCATCGTCCATGATGTCCATATAGGCCTGTGAATAGTCGTGATACATCTGGTTGTTCCAGGTGATGGCATAGGCACAGCCTACGAAACCACCATATATAATAGGTAGTTTCCAGTATTTGCGGTTGTATATCTGTCCTGCTCCTGGCAGAACGATGGCAAGCCACATGGCACGCTTGGTGTCAGGACGCCATGTGGACCAGTCGCGCTTGGGCTTCTTGGTAGCGACCTGGAGCATACTGTTGAGCTTGAGACTGTCTTTGGCAGAGAATGTTGTATCTGCAGGTGCCACTACGGCAGGCTGATTTTCGCCTGCAGTGGATTGACTGGCTGTGACAGCCTTCTGTGCCTTAGCAGCCCAGGGTAGGCTGGCCAACAAGACTGATATACAAATATGTGATATTTTCGATTTCACCTAATTAGTTTTGTTTTAATTGGTCGAAAACGTTCATGATGTGCTCTAATTCCTCCTCGTTGGCAAAGGGAATGCTGATTTTTCCCTTGCCCTTGGGTGAGCAGGTAAACTGAACCTTGGTGTTGAGGAACTGCGAGAGGCGGTTCTTCAGCAGGGTGAACTCTTCGGGCAGTTCGGCTTTTCCCTTGATTACCTTTCTGGCTGTCTCGTTGTCCTCGCTGTCCTTTATTTGCTGTACCATCTCCTCTACCTTGCGCACAGAGTAGCCGTTCTTCTGAATTTCATGGAACAGCTTGATCTGAAGTGAAGGGCTGTCGAGTGCCAAGAGGGCGCGGCAATGGCCCATGTCGATTTCTTTCTTCTGAAGTGCCATCTGTACCTGAGCTGGCAACTTGAGCAGGCGCAGGTAGTTGGCTACAGCAGCGCGGCTTTTGCCCACGCGCTCGGCTATCTTCTCCTGAGTCATCTCGTTGTTCTCCATCAGGTGCTCGTATGCCAAAGCTATTTCTATGGCGTTGAGGTCCTGGCGCTGGATGTTCTCGACGAGAGCCATCTCCATCACACTCTCATCGCTGATGGTACGGATATAGGCTGGTATGGCTCTCAGGCCAACCAACTGGGAGGCACGCCAGCGACGCTCACCTGCGATAATCTGGAAGCGGTTCTCTGCCACCTGTCGCAAGGTGATGGGCTGAATGATGCCTATGGCCTTGATGCTTTCTGCCAACTCATGGAGTGCTTCGTCGTCGAACTCACGACGAGGCTGGTTGGGGTTGGCTTCAATCTGGTCGAGAGGAATCTCGTTGATGGTACTGCTGCCCTGTGTGCGCACTCCTTCGGTAGAGATAAGTGCGTCGAGACCTCGTCCCAGGGCATTGCTCTTGGTTCCGTTATTGTATTTCTTGTGTACTGCCATTTTCTATTTCTTAGTAAGGAGTGAGTCATTCTTCACTCTTTTTTCTTACTTTATGAGTTCTTGTTGATAATTTCTTTTGCCAATGCCAAGTGGTTCTTGGCACCGTTCGACTCTGTGTCGTAGAGGATGACGGGAAGGCCGTGGCTTTGACTCTCGCTCAGCTTCACGTTGCGCTGGATGACGGTCTTGAACACCAACTCCTGGAAGTGGCGCTTCACCTCGTCGTAAATCTGGTTGGCCAGACGCAGACGGCTGTCGTACATGGTAAGCAGGAAGCCCTCAATCTCGAGCTTGGTGTTGAGCTTGCTCTTGATAATCTTTATCGTGTTGAGCAACTTGCTGATGCCTTCCAGGGCAAAGTATTCGCACTGAACAGGAATGATGACGCTGTCGGCTGCTGTCAGCGAGTTGACTGTGATGAGTCCCAGAGATGGCGAACAGTCGATAAGGATGAAATCATACTCGTCGCGGATAGGGGCGAGCAGATTCTTGATAACCCTTTCGCGGTTCTGCAGATTGAGCATTTCTATCTCTGCACCGACAAGGTCGATGTGGCTGGGGATGATGTCGAGTCCATCAATATCGGTGGTATAGATGGCATCACGAACATCTGCATGGTCGATAATGCACTCGTACAGAGAGCAGTCTACCTCCTTGATGTCTACTCCTAAGCCGCTGGAGGCATTTGCCTGTGGGTCGGCGTCTACTACAAGAACCGACTTCTCCAGTGTGGCCAATGATGCTGCCAAGTTGATGGTGGTTGTCGTTTTGCCGACACCGCCTTTCTGGTTGGCCAATGCGATTATTTTTCCCATATTCTTAATTTTCTATATTAAAAATCATCACAAAATTTCTGCAAAGATACATATTTTATGCGAGAAAGACGTTACTTTAAAGGTTTTTTCGTACTTTTGCACCAAAAAGAGCGATATTTTTATGGAAAATAAGAAACCTTTAATATTAATATCCAATGATGACGGCTATCATGCCAATGGCATCAAGACGCTTGTTGGATTTCTGAAAGACTGGTGTGAGGTGCTTGTGGTGGCTCCTGAGAGTGGACGGTCGGGCTATGGATGCGCCTTCTCGGTAACATCACCACTGCTGTTGAAACGCAGACACAACATGGGCGAGGAGGTGGAAGTGTGGTCGTGCTCAGGAACGCCTGTCGACTGTGTGAAGATAGCTCTCGACCAGTTGTTGGATTCTCGGGTTCCCGACCTGATACTCAGTGGTATCAACCATGGCGACAACTCGAGTGTGAACAATCATTATTCGGGCACAATGGGCGTAGCCAAGGAAGGCAGCATGAAGTATATTCCCTCGGTGGCGTTCAGTAGTTGCAACTATGATGTGAACGCCGATCTGTCACCCTTGCGCGACGGCGTGGTAAGCATCGTGAAGCGAGTGCTTCGTGAAGGACTGCCCAAGGGAACTTGTCTTAATGTCAACTTTCCCGTCAATCCTCCTTTCAAGGGCTTTAAGGTTTGCCGTATGACATGGGGCTCATGGATCAATGAAGTGGTGAAGGAACATCATCCTCGGGGGTATGACTATTACTGGATGGTGGGCGAATATCGCAATGATGAGCCCGAGGCTGTAGATACTGATCAGTGGGCGCTCAGTCATGGCTACATTGCCATAACGCCTACAAGAATAGATGTGACCGACTATGAGTGGCTTGAGAACAACAGGTCGCTCAACACGGAAGCTTCTGAACTTGACGATTAACTAAGAATATTCGACAATAAGGATGAGATATTATCTGATAGTAGGTGAGGCGAGTGGCGATCTGCATGCCAGCAGATTGATGCGCTCGTTGAAAAAATATGACGAATTGGCTGAATTCCGATTCTTCGGCGGCGACTTAATGGCTGCTGAGGGAGGAACTCGTGTTAAGCATTATAAGGAACTGGCCTATATGGGTTTTGTACCTGTGCTGCTGCATCTGGGCACCATCTTCTCGAACATGAAAAGATGCAAGGAGGATATTGTGGCGTGGAAACCCGATGTTGTGATCTTAGTCGATTATCCAGGCTTTAATCTCAATATAGCCAAGTTCTTGAAAAAGAATACGTTGATACCTGTCTACTATTATATTTCGCCTAAGATTTGGGCCTGGAAGGAATGGCGTATTAAAAGCATCAAACGTGATGTGAGCGAGATGTTCTCCATACTGCCTTTCGAGGTGCCTTTCTATGAGCAGAAACATAAGTATCCCGTTCACTATGTGGGCAATCCCACTGCTCAGGAAGTGGCAGAGTTCAGAGCAGGATATCATCAGACGCATGAGGAGTTTTGTCGAGAAAATAATCTTGACAGTCGTAAACCGATTGTCGCTCTTTTAGCTGGTAGCCGACTACAGGAAATTAAGGACAATCTTCCTGCCATGATAGAGGTGGCTGAACGTTTTGAAGATTATCAAATGGTGTTGGCTGGAGCTCCGTCGATAGAGGATGAATATTACGATAAATTCCTGGAAGGTACTCCTGTCAGAGTGGTGAAGAATAAGACTTACCAGCTCTTGTCTCACACCACGGCGGCTCTTGTAACCAGTGGAACTGCCACGCTCGAGACAGCCCTGTTTAATGTTCCGCAAGTGGTGTGCTATGAAACTCCCTTGCCAAAACTGATTCGTTTTGCCTTCAATCATGTGCTGAAGGTTGACTATATTTCTCTTGTCAACTTGGTGGCCAATAAGGAGGTGGTTCCAGAGATGTTCGCCGATAAGTTTACGATAGACGGAATAGCCAACGAACTGTATAAGATTATGCCAGGGCAGCCTGCACGCGAAAGAATGCTTGCTGAATATCAGGAAGTGCTGAGAGAGTTGGGAAGTAAGGTGGCGCCCGACGAAGCTGCTTCTATCATGGTAGATTTGTTGAGAAAGCATCGTGCTGAGTTGATACGTCTGGCTAAAGAACGTGCTGAGGCCGTCGCCAAGGCTGCCGCCAAAGCAGCAGAGCTGGCTCGTGTCAAGGCTGAACAGGAAGCTGCCATCGCTCGGCAGAAAGCTGAAGAGGCAGAGCGGGTGAGCCAGCAGGAAATAAATGAGCCGTAGTAAAATATACCCCAGTTCGGGATAAAATAGCGATTAGTTGCATGTGAAGACAGATACG
>OIWU01001102.1_pt1 | contig 28667 bp, 18 predicted proteins | sample 1587711 | NCBI WGS metagenome assembly OIWU01 (sample SAMEA3888909, study PRJEB22519) | human gut metagenome | biome: human gut; feature: human-associated habitat; material: faeces | place: Denmark | collected 2010 | reverse complement strand
CCATGCGGATGAGAATGTCCCAGCCGATGCCGTCGGGGTGCTCAAGCACGCGCAGGTCCTCGCAGCTGACGACGTTTGCCGTGCCCTTGAGCTTGAACATGATGGAAAACTCATGCATAAGCTCCTCGACGATGCCGTGAAAATATGCCTCGGCCTGCGAAACGCTCATACCCTCGGAGATCACGCTCCGGACCTCCGCGCTGCTCTGCGGGACCGTGATCACCTTCAACGCTGCCCGGTACGTCTGCCCGAACTCGCTGCGCTCGATTTCAAATACTTTTCCATAGCTGCCTTCGCCAAGCAGCCGCGTTATATTCCAGCCATCCAAAACAGCCGCATCAACTGAATATTCCATATTTCTCCTCTGTTTTTCCACACTTATCTTATTGGTCTTTTGCTCTGCCGTCACGCACTTTCAAAAAAAGCCAATCGAAAATCAGTCTCTTATGCAAGACTATCTTCCACTTTCAGCCCCACATAATGCACAACTCCACCTTCAACGTAAACCGTTGCTGTCTGCTCATTGAGTTGATAAGTAAACGTAAAGTCGTCATCACTATACCAATTATACTCCAGCTGTGCACCATTCTTCAGAATCCATTGGAGGGGTACATGGGGCGGCATTTCAGGAAAGCCGAATAATTCCAGTGCCATTTCCGCCGCATCCCCGACCTGCAATGCGCCAAGCGCGACGAAACCAGGTTGGTTTATACAGATGTCGCAGACAGCTCCACCCACGGGTGCAGCAAATAGAAACCCGAATTCATTCTCTTCGTAACCGGCAGGAATTGGCATATCCATACCAAAGCAATTGTACACCGTGTCTTGTGTAGCATCGTTCATCAGGTTGGATTTGGCGTAGGGATATGACGCATAAATGCTCTTGGCTGTTTCAATGCTCGTCTCTCCCAGCACCACGGAATCCACTGTCATTGGGAGCACCAGATCGCGAACCATCGGCCAAAGCTCGTCCTGCAGTTGCGCTGACAACAGTTCCGCTTCCCATTTTTTCAATTTTATCTCCGCATCTGCGTTGGGTTCAAGTTCCAAAGCAACTCGATAGTCTGCCGCAGCCCGCTCCAAATCAACAAGCTTTTCATAGGTGTCGCCACGGCCCAGGAAGGCTTCCGCCCGCTTGGGATCAATCTCAATCGCCGCCGTAAAGGCCAGAATGGCCTCTTCATAATTCCCCTCGGACAGATAGCGCACGCCGAGGTCATATTGGGTCTGCCAGTCGGGCGCTTCGTCCGCCAGTTCGGTCGTCAATTCGGCTGCCGGTGTCTTTGCGCACGCGGCAAGCGTCAGCAGCAACAGCGCTGCCAGAAGGATATAAAAGAAGCGTTTCATGTTGATTCTCCTGTTTATACCAGTTTTCCCGTCCGCGCAGGATCACGCGTACCGGATCTCCACGGATTCTATCATGTAATAAAACGGGATCTCGCCGTCGAGATTTACATTCGGGTTGACCCGCAGCTTTGCCAGCGCGGTCATGTATAGGCCATCCATGGGGTAAGAATAGGACAGCTTGAGCACGGCGCTGCCATCCTCCGAGCGTTCGAAGCTGTCCAGCGCCACCTGTACCGCGCCGCGGTCGCCTATGCCGAAATAATAGCATGTATCACTGTCCTTCGGACAATAGCTAGGCACATAATCACGCGGCGGCAGCTCTACGATATGTCCATACATCGCATTTGCAACATCCTGCACATTTTGACGGCTATCCATCCGGTAACCTTTGTACATCCAATAATTGACGTCATCGGCATCAAGGTATCCCCTCTGATTGATTTCGTAGTTATAAATTGCCGTCCAGAAGCGGTTGGCATCTGTTTCGTCCGGATAGAAAATTCCCTCGCCTGAATGGGTGCTGTTCAGCGCATCAACATAGGCATCTACAATTTTTAGTGCGTTGGTCGACACAACATCAGTGGACAGCGTATCGATATAGGCCAGCAGCGCTCCGGTTTCTTCGCCATTTGATTGTGCCGCACTTGTTTCCGGTTCTTCTCCGCTGTCAACGGCGCGCAACTGCATCTCCAGCTCAAAACGAGCAAGCTCATCGCTTGTCCATTCGACCATCCAGCCGTCCTGCACGCGAATATCAGACGGGAATACATTGAAGCTGTCGTTTTTATAGAGCCAATAGCATTCGCCCAGCAGTTCTGGATTCAAAATCACACTGTAGTTATCATCAAAATAGTCCGGGAAATACGGAAGTCCAGCCTTCTGCATACCTTCGGCATTCTGTCCATAACTGCCGGGCTCATCAATTACGCCGTTCCAATGCCAGCTGCGATACTCCCGAACTGTACTCTCCAGCATATAGATTGCAACATCGCATCCCCACGCGCCAGTCGGAGTGCCGCGATACGTCGCCGCGTTTGCCGCACAGAAGCAGCCCAGCCGTGCATCATAATATATGTAAAAATCCGTTCGACCGCCATCTGTAAATAGCCGAACCTGCCTCTCATCCTGAATTTCCGCATCATCCGAGACCGTATAACGATGCAGCCAAACTTCCCAGTATTCGCTCGCGTCCGCGATCATTGCAAACTGCATCGGCGTTCCATCCGGATTTTCCAGAATAACGCTTCGATAAAGCCGCTCGGTGTCTGCATCATAATTGGTGTTACCGGTGCTGTCAACGGCAGCAGGTAGCTCTGCAACGGCTGAATTCCCCTGAAGGATTTTCCGTTTGAGTTTGTTTTCTTCCCGAACCAGCAGTTCACTCTGCGTCTCACGGAAGCCCCGCGTCAGTACGCGCAAAGCAGAAGCATCATCGCCCTGCTGCGTATAAGCCTCCGCATATTTCAGATAGATAGTTTCCTGTTTCGGGTCAATTTCAATCGCGGCTTCAAAGGCCAGAATGGCCTCCTCATAGTTCCCCTCGGACAAATAGCGCACGCCGAGGTCATATTGGGCCTGCCAATCGAGTGCTTCGTCCGCCCGGTCAGCTTCCGGTGCTTTTTGACACGCAGCAAGCGTCAGCAGAAGAATTATTGTTAAAAAAACACAAGTGAACTGTTTCATTTCCATTTCTCCTTTTATCATATTCACTGTCCATGCGGCGCGGCATGCAGTAATGAAGCATCACCAAGCACATAAAACTTTCCGCTGCGCGTTTTACATTTTCTGTCCGACATACATGTATTCTCGATTTGGAAACTACCTCTGACGCGAAGTAGATCGTCATTTAAGCTTGCACCATTTGTGCCGTAACTGTGATTTTCCGCCCCATTCTCCAGCCGTCACCACAACATCGCTCCGCTTTACTCCCGGAGCAGCCATGCTGTCTCGGCAGCCTCAAGCTGCTGCAGCGTGTCGGCATCGACAACGCCCGTTTGGGTAAGTGAATGGTTCTTTTGCCAGCGCATCAGCGCCGCTTCCGTAGCCTGGCCAAAATCGCCGTCCACGACCACGCCATCATAGTTCATGACAACCAACATAGCCTGTACATATTTGACGTCCTCTCCCTGGCTGCCGCGCTCCAAGGTGCGCTCCGGGCGGGGATAGAGGCTGCGGTCCGCTCTGGTTTCCGCGGTGATGGTATAGGGGTCGGCGCTGCTCCCGGCTTTCCCCACATGCACGATGATCCACCGGCCGTTCCGCTTTTCAAACGAAATGGTCTGGACAGAATCAAACTGCTCAAAGTACAGCAGGTCACATTCCGCTTCGCAGGCCGTTTCGTCGGAACTGACGATCCGCAGCGTCTGCGGATCGTAATCATATACGCCGTATCCGCGCCCGCCGCGAACCAGATACAGACCGCCATCGAATTCCAGAACGTTATCATTCAGTACGTCTGAAACGGTTGCGTAAGGGCTCTGCATAATGCCCAGACTGTCTACATCCATATATTCTCTCAGGTTATCCAGAATCTGCTCCTTGCTGGAATAGTTCGAAATCGTGTTATAGGAGCTATACGTTGGATCGATGGCCTCGTCCTCTGCAAGCGAACGTTCAAGCTCCGAGGTGGTCATCGGAGACGGCACAAGGCGCTTGATTCTTCCGTACTGGCCGTTTTCATAGGAAACGATCGCCATATACGATCCCTGGCCCTCAACAAAAAACGTCTCACCCTCGACCGCGTTCAGCCACGCCAGATTCTCCTGCAAAAGCGCCAGAAGCTCCTGCTCGCTCAGCTGCGGCTGTTCCGGCTGCCGGCTGGCCTGTATGGAATCGCGCAGGTACTTTCTGCAATTCTCCGGGGTGTTGGCTAGGAAGTGCAGCACGTATTCGTCGTCAGCTGTGCAGGCTGCAAGGCGCTCGTCGAAAACAGCCTCGGAAACCTCCACGTCGTCGAGATAATATGCCCGATCGCCGGCCAGGTCCTCGGACTTGGCGTAGCTCCAGAAGCTATGATGCTCGATCTGCACGCCGTCCCAGCGGACATACTGCAGCTCGTAACCGGCAGACGTGCCGTGGCCCTCATTGACAATGGCCCCCGCCGTGGTGACGCGGACATCGGGATTGATCCAGGTATCGACAAAGCCGTGGTACAGCTCCGTCACCTGATCGTTTTTCCATGTATAGAGCGTATAATCGGTCAGCGCGATCTGCTCAGACTGCCCCTTCGTATCAATTTCACCGCAGATCAGCTCCGGCGTGCCGTCCTCATCCAGATCGACAAGCGCAAAGCCCATCGTGCCGTCTGTGCCGAGCAGCGCGGCATAGGCGCGCAGCGCCTCCTGCGGCCAAAGCTCGCAGAGCGCCTGCAAATATCGTTCTTCACCCGTCTCGAGATAACGCGCCTGCAGCCGCTTCGCAAGCTCCTTCCCGGTTCCAAGCGCCCGGCTGCATTCGATCAGACGCGCAAGCACATCCTCGTCCTTTTCGAGCAGCTTTTCATAATAGGACTCCGCCTTTTCATAGTCCTGCGTACCGTAGTACGCATCCGCCGCGCGGCGGTACAGCTCGTCTGTCTCGCTCCCCCACTGCATTGCCGATTCGTAATCCTCCGCAGCGCTGCGGTATGCATCCGTCTGTTCGCTGCCCTGCGCGCTCTGCGCCAGCGCCCAGTACGCGTCGCCTCGCTGCTCATACGCCTGCGCGTTCTTCGGGTCGATCTCGATGGCTGCGGTAAAGGCCAGAATCGCCTCTTCATACCTTCCGTCCGACAGATAGCGCACGCCCAGATCGTACCGGGACTGCCACGTCGGCGCGGACTGCTCCTCAGCGTCAACGGAATGCGCGGAACAGGCGCTCAGCAAGCCGAGCAGCGCCAGCAGGAAACACATCATCTTTATTCTTTTCATACTTTTCTCCATTTTTTCCAAATATCTATAACGCAGACAAAAGGGGCAGCGTGGAAGCACTGCCCCTTTGTAATTCTGTCTTAGTTGAAGCTGCTCTGCATGGTCGCCTTCAGGCCCTGATCCGTGTTCTGCAGCTCGCGGGCCGCCGTATCCATCAGCGTTGCGTAGCCCTCCAGCATTTCAGAGAAGCTTGTGAAGCTGCTCTGCATACTCTCAAACTTTGCAACAAACGCAGCCTGTGCCTCGCCCTTCCAGGTCTCGTTCAGCGCAAGAATCAGCGAGCGCAGCCGCGCCATCGTGTCGTCATGCTGACTGCGGAGATTGCGGACCTCTGTCGCCTTGGAATTCAATACCTCGGGTGTTACCTGAATCAATGCCATGATCATTTCCTCCTAAATTATTTTATATTTTGTATTTTAAATTAATGGAATTCCTGTCTCAGCTCTTCGCGCTGCTGCTCCAGAAGCTCCTGGAACTCCACGCCTTCCTTATCCTGAAAACCAATGAAATACAGAACGGCGATCTGGTCGTGATTGAACAGGAACATCTTTTGCGGATCCAAAATACCTTCTGGATAGAAGCAGGCGCTGTAGTCCCAAACTTTTTCTGTTCCCATTTGCCGCTGCAGGCGGCCAACGATCATAACCCGTTTATTGCTTTCCTTCAGCAATACGACACTGCCGATCGGCAGCAGTTTTTCCTGACTCATTTTATGTCCTCCTTGTTATTCTACCAAAGCTTAGGAAGTTTGATCTTAAATGATATTTTTCCGCCAACGCCGAGCGCTGCACCAAGCGTGAACTTGAACTCGCCGTCGTCATATCCAACCTCAAAGGAAGCGCCGACCCCAATTTCAGCGGAAACGGTCGCCTCTGCTTTTACTCCAGCAACCGTACCTCCAACCGTACCTTCCACCTCGGCCAAAGACGCGCCTACTTCCGCTTTGCCAAGTACTGAAAGACCGTCGCTGCCATACTTTGCGCCAAAAGCAGCACCGGCATTTGCGTCAAGCAGCTTTACATTTGCGTCGACATAGCCGTTGTACTTCTCCGTACCAATGGTCGTATTATAATCGAATCTGGCGACTGTCGCGCCTGCCTCTGCCTTAACACCGACATTAAACAGATCGAATTTGTCGTCTCCGGTAACGCTGCCATCCATCTCTTCATAAAATGTGTCGCCGCTGGAGAGACTGGCTCCCGTTTTCATGCCTTCCTTTGCTGATGCTTTTTTGCTGCTTTCGAACAGATCCGCCGAGAAGCCTGCACCGGCATGAGCGCTGCCAATGGTCACGCCAGCTACCGTTCCAACCGCGACCGCTCCCCCAATCATGAACGCATCCTTGCCTGTGTTTTTTGCGAGATAGGCTTCATATTCGCCGTCCCCCGCTTCATAACCCAGCGCTTTTATATCGACCTCTGTCCCATTTTTCCCGTCATTCGGAATCGAATATTCAAAAACGTTTTTCCCGGATTTTTCTTTTTTCGCAAGCGTGACCCCGTCCTGTGTCGTATTGTTCTGGGAAATACCAAACGCCTGATTCAGCTCACTGACTTTCAGATTCTGGTCGATTCCTTTCAGTCCGACCGCTGTTGCGGCCATACCGGAAACTGCCGATTGCATATCATCGGCAAGATTATTCAGTCCCTTTGCCTGTCGGCCGAGCTTCTGGTCCGTCTGCGTGAAGCGGTCGCTTGCGGCAAGCAGCATCTGCGTCATTGCCTCCAGCTGGGTCTGCTCTGTCGTGCATCTGCGGGAAAGCGCCTCCAGCGACTGTCTGATCTGCTGCGTCGCCGCGATCTGCATATCCAGTCCGTTCAGGACGCTGGAAACATTCACGGCGACCGCGCGCATCGCACCCGACTGCTGTCTCAGCCGTGCCTGCGCCTGCTGGACGACTGCGGATTCAATTTTGATCTGCACCGGCACAACCTCCTTACCATTCGCCGCCTCCGCCGGAACCCGTCCCGCCTGACGCGGACATGGACGCCTTTGTTCGTGCTTCTGCGGCTTCAAACTCATCTGCGGCCTTGCGGATCGTGTGCGCAAGACGCGACAGCTCATCCTGGATCTTTCGGATCTCGCGCAGCCGGCGCTCGGCTGCCTGATCGTATGTATCGGCGGCTTCTCCGGCCCACACGCCGGCAAGCTGCTGCCGGAGCGCCTGAATGCTCTGCGCGATCTGACTGCATTGCTGCTCGCTCTGTTCAAGCTGTCTTGCCTGCGCACACGCATTTTCATAATCTATGCGGATCAGGCTCATTTCTGAAGCTCCTTTCCAAGGGTGTGTTTCAGGATGGTTCTATCTTACACTATGTAAAATAATTTGTCAATATGTTAATTCAAATACGTTGTAATATACAAAAACTGGCGCTGCAATTTGTTAAAAACAGCAAATTACTCCAACACAGCGCGGCCCTGCAGGCTTGCGCCGTCCCAGATCCCGCAGGACGCAAGCGTTCTGGACTCCGCAATGGGCGCTCCCTGGTCGTACAGGCGGATCGCAGTGCAGCTGCCGTAAACCTGCGGATACAGGGCGCGGAGCATTTCCAGAACACGCGCATTCACCTCCGCGACCGGCAGGAACGCCGGAAGCTCCACATCCAGCTGCTCGTCTCCGATGGTCAGAGTCACGATCACATTCTGACAGGCCTTCATTGCGGCGCGCCCTCCCGTACCAGCGCACGCAGCGTGCGCCGGATCTGCTCCGGCGTGCTCCTGCGGACGATCCAGTCCTCCGTCTCCTCCTCGCCGGGTTCCAGCCGGAGCAGCATATCGGAATCGTACACAAGACAAAGGCTTTCCAGCGTTCGCGTCTGCAAATGGACCGTGTTCACGCAGCAATAGCCGCACCGCCGTTCCAGACCGGCAAGCAGAAGCGCCGCCGCGTCCTCCGGCATTCCGGCTGCCAACAGCTCTGCCCGGCCTGCGTCTGTGTCCTTCAGACAGTGCTGCAGCAGCTCGTTTGTAAGGCTCCAGTGCGTCTGCGCCTCAGGGGCTTCCTGCGCTTTGCAGCACTCCATCAGCCTTGCAAGCGCCAGCTCTTCTATTTCCCCGTCCGCAGCTCCGGTCAGGCTTGCCAGCTCACCATCCTTTGTCAGCTGCGCCCAGCAGCTCCCCTGCCGGTACAATACGACGGACGGCTCCGCCTGTCCGCAGTTGACCGCATCGACAGTCAGATACAAGTCGCATTCCGCACAGATTTCAATGAGCCGCCGCAGATCGCCGCGCACGATCGCCGCGCCTTCAAATTGCCGCGTGATCGCGCCGCTCTGCTCCAGCTCCTCCAGGCAGACTTCATACGCCGCCCGGATCTCCTCGTGATCCATCATCATAAACGGGTCGCGCACGCCAAAAAGATGCTCCGCGCCCAATTCGGACGCCAGCACGACCAGCGCTCTGATCGAGAGCCTGCTCCGCTCCATTTTCTCTGCCTCCTCTATCTCCTCTATTTTTGTACTGCCTTCAGCTTGACCGCATGGCCATCCTGAACCAGATAGCCCATGCCGGCGCCTGCATCCTGTGACGCGGCGCTGTACGCCAGATCGGTCCGGGCAAACATATGCGCCTGCGCGCTTCCGCCAAGCAGAAGGGTCGTTTTTCCGGTCATTTCCATGGTGAAGCGCTCGCCCGAGGCGGACAGCTTTGTAATGTCCGCCGCGTTTCCGCTTACGATCACCGCGACGCGCAGCCCTTTGCCAAGGACCAGAATGCTGGCCAGCCGCCGCAGCGTCTGGTCGTTGATTGAATCGATGCAGCGCTTCAGATCGTCAATGCAGATCAGGATCCACGGCCAGTCCGTGCTCCCGGCGCTCGCGTCCTTTCTTTTCTGCATCTCCGGCATCAGCGCGGCGATCTCCCCGTCAAACGCCGCCGCAGCCTGCGCCTGCGCGCCGTGAAATACAATGTGCTTCGCAGGCGCAAGCTTTTCTGCGGCCTGCGCAAAAATGGCCTGAACGGTACTGCTTCCGTCCTGCGCGCAGGAGATCAGCAGAAACTGCTCCTGCGCAAGCGCGGCGAAGCACGGCTGCACGGACTGCTCCGTAAGACCGCAGAGGATCTGCTCCGACGGATATTCCCGCCAGTCCACGACCTCCGGCAGCACCGGAATCGGCGGCGGGCAGGCGCCTGTCCATGCCCCGCGCATCAGCCCGGCAAGCCGCCGGATCTCATTGACGCGGTCGATCTCCCGTTTTCCCGCTGCGGGAAGCGCCGTCTGGAATTCCAGCGGCGGAGTGCTTCTGACCAGACCGCGTCCGGCCAGATTTTCCGGCTCCAGACCGTTCGTTTTGCCGACGATCTGCGCGTAATCGCCGCGGTCCGTCATCCGCAGGCAGACAGCCGCCTTGATGTGCTGGCTGATCCGGTACGGCAGCGCGTTCACCGCGCCAGCGCTGACCAGCAGATACATCCCGCAGGCCGCGCCGTCCCGCACGAGCGTCTGCAAAAAGCCGTCGATATCCGGGTACAGCTCCAGCGCAGGCGCAACGTGATCCAGCAGAAGCACGATCCATGGCAGCTGCTCGCCGGTGGCTTCCCGGTAAGCGTCTATGCTGACGAGGCCCTGTCCGGCAAGCAGCTTCTTCCGGCGGTCCAGCGTGTCGATGAGCATGGTCGTCAGCTTGCTCTGCTTCTGTGCGTCGTCTCCGTCCACGATGCCGCCGACGTGCGGCAGCTCCCGGAACAGCCGGAGGCTCCCGCCGCCGAAGTCCATCAGATAGAGGTGCACCTGCTCCGGAGAATAGCAGAGGGAAAGGGACATGACCGCCGATTGCAGCAGCGTCGTTTTCCCGGTCGCAGGCGCACCGTAGACTGCATAGCTTCCGGATTCCGAGAAGTTCAGCGACATCGGGCGCTGCGACTGCGCCGCAGGATCGTCCAGAAGGCCGATGACGGCCCGCAGGCCCTGCTGCTGCGTTTCCCAATGCGCGCCGTCGAACGCCGCGCAGACGACGTCGCGCAGACGCAGCTGCTCGGGCAGCTTTGCCGTCCAGAGCTGCCGCGCCTTTTCCACGCCGCGCTCCCGGCAATAGCGGTCCAGATAGTCCACGACCGCATTGATCTCCTTTCGTTCGGAGCGGTATCCCGTTGTTTTTTCCGGTTCGTAGCAATGGCGGTTCCCGTACAGGTCCACCACAGCCGTCTGTCCGCCCGTCTGCCCCGCAGCCTCGCGGAACGGCTGATAGGGTGCGCCGCTCCAATAGGACTGGATCTGCTCATAGACCTCGTCCTCGCCCACCTGCACGTAGGCGCGGCCCGGCGTTGTGATCTGCGCCGCGTCGGTATGGTGCAGCATCTCCCGGCTGTCTGCGGCGTTTGCCACCTTCAAACACCAGCGGAAGCGCGTATTCGCGTTCATTTTATCGTCTACAACACCGGCGGGCTTCTGCGTCAGAAGGATCATATGGACACCCAGCGTCCGGCCAACCGCGAACACGCGATTGACCGCCTGCATGAATTCTGGGAACCGGTTCTTGAATTCCGCGAACTCGTCGATCACGATAAACAGATATCCCAGCTGCTCATCCGCCTTGCCCTCGCGCAGCAGCCGTCTGTAATCGGAGATATTGCTGACCTTCCAGCGGTCGAGCAGCTCCTTGCGCCGCGTCAGCTCGTATTCGAGCGCGATGAGGTTCCGGCCGATGCTCGTATCCAGATCGGATATGCGTCCGGCAAGATGCGGCAGATTCTGGAACGGGAGCAGCAGGCCGGTGCCCTTAAAGTCGATCAGCACGAAGCTGACCACATCCGGTGGGAAGCGGACTGCCATCGACAGGATCCAGGACTGCACCATTTCGGACTTGCCGGAGCCGGTCGTGCCCGCGACAAGGCCGTGCGGCCCGTGCCGCTTTTCATGAATATCAAACAGGAACGGCGTGCCGTCGCCGCGAACGCCGATCGGGACCGCCATGCTGCGCTCCGGCTCTGCGTTCGCCCAGTTTTTATCCAGTGCCAGCTCCGAGGGCCGCGAAACGTGATAGCCCTGCAGGAACGACACCGAGCGCGGCAGCGCCGGAGCGCCCTTCGCCTCCATGCGGAGCGGCGCCATGCTGCGTGCGAACTGCTCGTACCGGGCCTGCGGCACCTGCTCCGGCTGGAACGGCTGCTTCCGGGACGCGTGCCTGCGCTCAAACAGCACGCCCACTGCTTCCCTGCAGTCCAGAATATCGTGGCATTCCTCCGGGAGCAGATCGATCCGGTCAAACAGGTACAGCACGCTGATGCCAAGCTCCCGGCGGTTTGCCGTCAGAAATTTCATAAACGCGTGCTGCGTGACCGTCTCCGGCGCTGCGCACACGAACAGGTACCACGGCTTTGCACGCGGCGCTGCGCCGAGCCCGGCGTTCTGTCCGGCAGCGGCCCGCGCCGAGAAGACCGGCTCGAGCCGTTCAAGCAGTGCGCGGATCGTTTCGGGCGTGTTTGCGATCAGGCGCGCCGTATGCCCCTCGTCCCAGCAATGCGGCAGCCAGCGGCAGAATTCCCACTGCGCAGTCTCCTCCTGCTCGCAGAGCACGACGATCCGCAGATCGCAGTAGCTGTGATGGGCCGCGGCCTGCACAATCAGATTTTTCCCAAGCGCGACGCAGCGCGCGCGCTTTCCCACAACGCCGCAGGACAGATGCTCACCCAGCGGAACGCAGATCGGGCAGTCCGGAACCATGGCGAACCGCTCCGCGATCTGCGTCGGCTGCTCCGCGAGGACGTCGCTTTCCAGCCGCAGCATCTGCTTCGGCGCCTGAACCGAGAAGCTTGCCGGGAGCGTTCCGCTGCCAACGCGCAGGGAAAGAAAATCCTCGTCGCGGGAGAGCCGCCCCCACAGCTCCCGGTCGACCGCCGCCGCTCTTCGGATGCACACATCCGTCGACGGGGACATATGTGCAAGAACGGTCTGCTGTTCGCTGCGAAGCGCCTCCAGCTCACGGACCTGCTCCTGCAGGTACGTGCTGTATGTATCCAGCCGCAGCTGCTGCTGGGAACGGTACTTTTTCTTTTCACCCCGGTAGCGGAGGATCGATACCACCACGCCGATGATGGTCGTGGGGACGCTGAAATACAGCATGGTCATCACATTGGTGACCAGAAGGCACACCGCGACCATCACGATCACGCTGAGCAGCGGCGCAAGCAGGATATTCAGCCAGCTGACATTCGGCTTTCCGCCGATCGTCGGCGGCGCCTGCAGCTCCAGCGTTTTGCAGGGCGTTTCCTCCAGCAGGCGCGGCGACGGCTTAAAGCAGAACGGATATGGATCGTCCGGCGACACCGCCGTCCGTTTTTCGGGCGCAGCGGCCGGCTTCACGCGCACAGCCTTGCTGCTCCACACGAAGAGCCGGTCCCCGCTGACGCGGAGCTGGCAGAAGCCGATTGAGAGCACATCCCCGTCGGCAAGCACGCCGCTTCCGGCAAGGCGCATATTCAAATAGGTGCCGTTCCGGCTTTTGAGATCCTGAAAGCGCCACCGGCCATCCTGATAGAACAGCGCAGTATGCTTTCCGGAGATCTGCTGATCCGCGATCTGGATATCGCAGTCCGCGTTCCGGCCGATCGTGAGCCGTTCCGTCCCGGTCAGCGGCACCGGAACGGCGGCCTTTGTGCGGCACGGGTACGCCGTAAGCGCGAGATGCGCGTCCGGATCCAGAACGAGCGATTTTTCATACGGGAGCTTCTCCTGCCGGAACCCGGCGCCGGACACGGACCAGCTATCCGCGTCCGTTTTGACCGTGATCGTCTTTTTTCCAAGACAGGCAGCGGCAAGCTGGATGGTGCAGCCCGCAGCTTTTCCGATCGTGCACGTTTCGCCTGATTGGAGCTTCGCCTCAAGCAGCCGCTCCCGGTCATAGATGCGTATGATGATCTCCATATCTGCGTCTCCCATCAACCGTTATTGCCTGAATTGATTCAGGTCAGTAAAGGAAAAAATACGCGCCAGCTCGTCCGTATAGATCCCCATCACAGGCAGAAGCTTTGCGGTCTGCGCGTTTTGCAGGAACAGGAACAGCAGAGACAGGAAATTCGTCCAGCTCAGCTCCCGCGACTGATTTTCAATCGAGGAGATCGTCTGCCGCGTAACGCCGATGCAGTCCGCCAGCTGCGTCTGCGACAGGCCGAGCCGTGCGCGCAGCGCCGGAAGATTTTCCGCCATCGCCTGTGTATATTTTTTTCGATCCAGACTCAGAATTCCCAGTGGCTCCATGTAATTGCCTCATTTCCAAAATATCTCTAAATTTATCATACCAAATGGCAGTCAGATTGTCAATTTTCCCATCATAAAATCCCGTGTCAGTGCCTCCCGGAGAAGCAGCCGTTCAACAGAACGAGGCTGCCGCAGTTTTTTATCTGCGGCAGCCTCGTTGTTTTTACGCAATATCGTACTGACTTTTATAGATTTCGTAATAGAAGCCCTTTTTCTCCAGCAGGTCGCGGTGCTTGCCCTGCTCGACGATGCGGCCGTCGCGCAGGACCAGAATGAGGTCGGCGTCGACGATCGTGGACAGGCGGTGGGCGATGATGAAGCACGTCCTGCCGCGCATAAGGCGGTCCATGGCCTTCTGGATGAGAAGCTCCGTGCGCGTGTCGACGTTGGACGTCGCCTCGTCGAGGATCAGCAGCTCCCGCTGCGCAAGCAGGGCCCGCGCAATGGTCAGCAGCTGCTTCTGGCCGGAGGAGATGGACGAGGTATCGCTGCCGATGACCGTATCGTAGCCCTGTGGAAGCGTGCGGATAAAGTGGTCACAGTACGCCTCGTCGCAGGCGCGGATGATCTCCTCGCGCGTCGCGTCCGGCTTGCCGAAGGCCACGTTTTCAGCGATCGTGCCGCCGAAGAGCCACGTGTCCTGCAGGACCATGCCGAAGCGGTCGCGCGTGGAGGCGCGGGAATAGTCCGCGATGTCGCGCCCGCTCAGCAGAATACTGCCGGAATCGACGTCATAGAAGCGCATGAGCAGATTTACAATTGTTGTCTTGCCCGCGCCGGTCGGGCCGACGATGGCGACGTGCTGGCCCTTTTCCACGTGCAGGTTCAGATCCTGAATGAGTTCGGTGTCCGGCTCGTAGGAGAAGTCCACGTGGCGGAACTCTACGCTGCCGTCTCCGCCTGCGGGAAGCTCCTGTTCGATCGGCGCTTCCTCCGGCAGCTCCAGCAGGTCGACAACGCGCTTTGCAGCTGCCTTGGCCTGCTGCAGCGTGCTCAGGCCGTTGGAGATCTGCTCGAGCGGCTCGGAAAACTGCCGCGCGAACAGCACCAGCGTCACGATCACGCCCACCGGAACGCCCTGCCGCACGATGAGCCAGCCGCCCAGCAGGTTGATGGCGATATACGCCAGCGAATTGGACGCGGCAATGACCGGCTGGACGATGGCGGAGAGATAGGTTGCTTTCGCCTCGGAGACGCGGCGCGCGTCGTTGATCTCCGCGTGGCGCTCGGCGCAGTGCTCCTCGAGGTTATAGGCCTTTGTCGTCGCGTAGTTCGTGTAGGCTTCCTCCACAACGGAATACAGCTCGCCAGACTGCTTGAACATCTGATGGAAATACGTTTCCGAGCGGCCCGCGATCTTGGCCGACAGCCAGATGGAAACCGGCATAAACGCGATCACGGCCAGCGAAAGCTGCCAGTTCTGCAAAAACATCACGACCGCGATGGCCAGGATCTGCAAAAAGCCGCCTGTAATGGTGTCGAGGACGGTATGCAGGGAGCCGCCGATCCGGGACACGTCCTCCGTCATGCGCGAGAGAATATCGCCGACGGGCGTGTGATCGACAAAGCTGACGGGCAGGCGCTGGATTTTGTCGGAGATCTGGATGCGCAGATTGCAGGTAAAATACCGGCTGACGGCGCGGTTGAGCAGCTGCATCTTGCCGTAGCTGATGGCGGCGCGCAGGAGATACACGCCTGCCAGCGCCAGAAGCCCCGGCGCCAGCTGCGCCAGAACAGCCGTGCCTGTCTCCGGCGCGTCAAAATAGTCAATTAAGATCTGCACCAGCGCGCCCATCTGCGTTGGGATGATCAGCGCACACACAACGAGCGCCAGGCTCATGACGACGCCGAGCGCAAGCTGCCAGCGGATGGACTTCGCACCCTTCAGCAGCTGAATAAGCGCGTCGGCGGAAACGTGGTTTTTCTGTTCCTGCTTCACTTCGCGTCACCTCCTGTCTGCGAGGCGTAGATCTCCTGATAGATCTTACAGCGGGACAAAAGTTCCGCGTGTACACCGTGATCGACCAGCCGCCCGCGGTCCATGACGAAGATGTGATCCGCGTTCATAGCCGAGGTGATGCGCTGGGTAATGACGATCTGGGTCTTGCCCTGAATTTTCTCATTGAGGCTCCGGCGCAGGTTCGCTTCTGTCAGGAAGTCGAGCGCAGAGAAGCTGTCGTCGAAGACATAGATCGGCGCGTCCTTCAAAATCGCGCGTGCGATGCACAGACGCTGCTTCTGGCCGCCGGAGAGGTTCTTGCCGGACTGCTGGAGCGGATGCTCCAGATGCTCGGGCAGGGAATTGAGGAAAGGTGTGAGCTGCGCGATATCGGCGGCTTCGAGAATGTCCGCTTCCTCCGCACCGGGACGGCCCATCTCGATGTTGTGCCGGATGGTGCCGGAATACACGGCGGTCTTTTGCAGGACACAGCTGATGTTCTTCCGGATCACGCCCCGGTCGATCTGCGAGGCACTGACGCCGTCGAAGAGGATCTGTCCCTCAGTCGGCAGGCGGAAGGACAGCAGCAGCTGCACGAGCGTACTTTTGCCGCTGCCCGTGCCGCCGATGACGGCGATCTTCTGTCCCGGCAGGATGTGCATGCTGACGTCCTGCACAGCAGCCTCCGATGCGCCCTCATAGCGGAAGGTCACATGGTCGAAGGTAATTTCGCCGCCGAACGTGTGCTCCGCGCCCTTGGCTGTCTCCTGCATTCCTGTGGCGTGAAAGATCTCGCCGATGCGATCAGCCGCGACCTTTGCGTGCGGCAGCATGACCATGGCAAAGCCGCCCATCAGAACGCCGTTGGCGACAAGCGCCAGATACTGGATGATGGCGAAGATATCGCCGCCGGAGATGGCGTGGCTGCCCGTCTCCATGCGCCAGCCGCCGAGCCATATGATCGCCACGCCTGCGAGATTCACAAGCAGCACGGCCGCCGGACTCAGAAGTCCCATCTGCACGTTGGCATTGATGATGTTCTCGGCCATGACGTGTGTGGCGTCGGCGATCTTCTGCTGCAGACTCGCTTCCTTATTAAATGCGCGGATAACGCGGATGCCGTGCAGACGTTCGCGCATGACGTCGTTCTGGATATCGATGTACTTATCAGATGTTTCGTGCAGAGGGCCGATGCGCTTGCTGATGGGCCGGACGATCAGGAAAATCGCCGGGACGAACAGCAGCAGGATCAGGCTCATCGTCACGTCCTTGCGCAGCGCCAGAATGACACCGCCGAAAAACAGCACCGGAATCGTAATGAGGCTGCCGGAGATCATCGATGCGACCCAGGAGACGGTGCCGATGTCGTAGGTTGACCGGGACAGGAGCGCTGCCGCGCCGATAGAATTGAATTCCTCGAACGTCATATTATTGACGAGGGAAAACACGTCTGTGCGCAGATCGGCATTGAAACCCGCGACCACGTCACAGCTGATCTTCCGCCCGGCCAGAAGCGCGGCAAGACCCGCCGCCGCAACGGCCAGCATCCACGCGCAGCAGCGCACAATATATGCAAAATCCGACTGCCGGACACCGTTATTCAAGATGTCGTTCATAATCGTCGGCAGCAGCAGATCGCACACTGTCGCCGCCGCGACCAGCAGCATCGCCAGTGCAATGCGCCTGCGGTACGGCTTCAGATAGGGTAGGATATCCTTCATGAATGGCTCTCATTCCTTTCTGTCAATCAAATTCCAAGAGACAGTCTTAAAAGGTATTATACCATAGAAAACAAACGTTCACAAGCGTCAATTCCTTTCTATTTTGCAGACCCGCGGCCAGAGAAAACGGCAGATATTCCATCCGGCGGCCGTCTGGATTTCTTTTCCTATCAGCAAGGAAAATCCATATAATTATCGGCAAAAATGTCGAAAAGGGTTGAAATTTACTGGAAAAACTGCTATTATTAGAGTCCGCAAAGAGGCATTTACTTTCATGAGGGCGCGCCGGGGCATATATGCCAAGTCCCGGACGCACGCCGAACAAAACCGCATCTTACAAAAGGAACAGAGAAATCATGGGAAAGCGCACAAGCAGGCCTGTTGACCTGCCGACCGCAGAGCAGCTTGCGACGGAACGCAGGCGGCTGCGATATAAAAGCAAATATAGCCGGACGCTCAGAAGTACGGTTGCAATTCTGGTCGTCGTCGCAGCGCTGGCGGTGCTGATCGCTACGCTCTGGATGCCAGTGCTGCGCATTTACGGCAGTTCCATGTCACCGACGCTGCAGGATGGCCAAATCGTTGTCAGTATCAAAAGTTCACGCTTTGAGCCAGGCGATATCGCCGCGTTCTATCACGGGAACAAGCTTCTCATCAAGCGGTATATCGCAGGCCCCGGGCAGTGGGTTGACATCGACGAAAACGGGAACGTTTTCGTTGACGGGTCGCTGCTGGACGAACCGTATCTTATGGAAAAGGCTTACGGCCAAACCAACATCGAACTACCGTATCAGGTGCCGGACGAGCGATATTTCCTGATGGGCGACAACCGCGACGTATCCGTTGATTCTCGGAACACGACGGTCGGCTGCGTCTCGACGGAGCAGATCGTCGGCAAGGTCATTTTCCGGATCTGGCCGCTCAACGTATTCGGCCCTGTATATTGATAATGTAACTAATGTAACAAAACACGCACAGAAGCGGAAAGAGAGGAGGTATCGGCATGCGGAGACATCTGCCGGTTCGGACAATCAACTATCTGAAAACACATCTCCAAAAGAAAAAATGGCGCCGCGTCGTGACGGCGCTCTCCTGCATCGTCGTGTTCTGCACGACCTATGCGCTGATCCTTCCAGCGGTTACAATGTCGCAGCAGCCGTTCTGCGGAAAGGAAGAGCATATCCACGATCCTGAAAGCTGCTATGCGCGCGTGCTGGTCTGCGGACAGGATGCGCCGGATGAAGACACGCCGGAGCAGCCGGAACACGTCCACACGGACGCATGTTATCAGGAGGAGGCCATTCTGGTCTGCGAACTTGCAGAGGGCGAGGGTGCCCACCTGCACACGGCGGACTGCTTTGACGAAGCGGGCAATATCGTCTGCGGTCTTGAGGAGAACCTCGGACACCAGCATACGGCCGACTGTTACCGCACAAGTTGGGTGCTCATCTGCGGACAGGAAGAGGGCGCGGACGAAGAAGCCCCGACGCAGCACGAGCATACCGATGCCTGCTATGAAGATCTGCTTATCTGCGAACTGGAGGAGCATCAGCACAGTCTTGCCTGCTATTCAGACCCCGAAGCCGACCTGGAGTCCCCCGCCGTATGGGAGCGGACAATCCCGCAGGATCTCACGGACGATTTGGCTGCAAATGTCGCGGCAGTCGCAAACAGCCAGCTTGGCTACGCGCAGAGCAGCCGCAACTATGCCGTGGATGAAAACGGCGGGATTCACGGCTATACGCGCTACGGCGCGTGGTTCGGCGATCCATATGGCGAATGGTGCGCCATGTTCGCCTCTTTCTGTCTGCACTATGCAGGCGTCGAGCAGTCCGTCTTCCCCTATGCCTCCGGCTGCATCTACTGGACAGAGCAGCTGACGGCCGCGGGACTCTATGCCACCGCCGGAACGATGGCTCCAAGGACGGGCGACCTTGTCTTCTTTGATCGAGACGGCGACCGCCTTGCCGACCATGTCGGCATCATCACAGACGCACAGCCCGAAGCGATCACAACTGCGGAGGGCAATGTTGGCGGCTGCGTCGTCAGAAAAACCTATGCCCTGGACGACGCCTCGATCCTCGGCTACGGCGTCCTGCCCGTCAGCGCGCCGGATACCCCGGATGAACCGGACACCCCTGACGAACCGGATCCTGGCCCGCAGCCCATCTGCGGGTTGGAAGCACACACGCACGGCCCGGACTGCTACAGCGAAGATGGGCTTTTGATCTGTCCGCTGCCGCAGCATACGCACACGGCGGACTGCTACGAGCAGTTGGAAGAGCAAACGCCGCTGTGTGGTCTGAACGAGCATACACATACAGAAAGCTGCTATGATGCGGACGGAACGCTTCTCTGCACGCTTCCGGAGCATACGCATACGGATTCCTGCTATCTCCCGCAAGAACCGGCCAAGCAGGACTTCAGCTATGATGATGCACAGCTGCATCTGCGCGTCACAGTCGAAAGCCCCCAGCTGCTGCCGGAGGGTACAGCGCTTGCCGTGCAGACGGTGGACGCAGACAGCACGCTTCTGTCTGCGTCCGCATCGAGCGGCGCGGAGCAGTGGATCGTCCGGCAGATCGGACTGACACAGGCTGAAACGCCGGTCGATACCAGCGAAATGACGCTGACGGCGGAGGTTCTGGTCAAGAGCGCCGCTCTGTCTTCCCTGTTTGAACAGGCGGACGAAGATATACTGGATGCCGACACAGGCGTGACAGTGTCCGTCATGCAGCCGGACGAGGACGCAGGTCTGCAGGAGGTCGAAAGCGTAACGGTCACGCCGGGCGAGTCTGTGCCCGTGCTGACGGTCAGCGTACAGGATGGGACGCTCGTTCTGCTGGCCTCATCGGCGAATCCGGAATTCACGGTGCAGTATTACGCGGAAATTCCGCGCTTCGCCTCAGAGGGACACGCTGCACTGACCATTTTTGACACAAGCGGTCAAAAGCTCCCAACCAACGGCACAACGAACCCCACAAGGGAGCTTCACCTGACAGAGGCCGGGACGCTGACAAGCAAGAATGCCGGAAACGCAACGCAGGAATATGTCGTTGCGACTACGCCGGAACTGACGCGGATGTACGCCGACAATACCTTTGAATATGTCAGCGCGCCGGAGCCGAAATATGTTGACAAGCTGATGGACAACGAGCACTATCAGATCAAGGAGATCTGGGTGCTGAAGGACGGCCGGGACGGCGCCAGTACCAGCGCGGACGACTGGGATGTTTACACCTACTCCGACTCCATCCGCTTCACCAACCGGCAGGCTGCCGCCGCGCAGGATCCGAGCCTCATTTATATCAAGCCCGGAAAGCAGACTGTGCTCCGGCTGGTCTACGATGCGGTGCAGGACAACTTCACCACCCCCGCCGCGTTCTATGACTATGACATTTCCAGCGGAACGAACGGCGCCGGAAAGTGGTCAACCGGCATCACGGGCATCAATTCGCAGGGGAACTACGGAACCAGCACGAACGGTCAGCGAAAATGGGATTCGTACTGTGATGTGCTGGCCTTCGGCAACGCGAACTGCGGCACCGGTATGGGCAACTACAAATTTGACAACATCTATCTGAACCGCCACAGCGGCGTACCAGCGCATTTCGGCTGTACCTTCGGTCTGGTAAAGGGACTGCAGGACGGCAAGATCGTTTATGACGACTGGGTCGTTGCGCCGAAGCTCTTCAACGACGGCGACGCCAACGGCAAGCACACCTATTCCGGCAGCAGTCTGACGTTCCAGCAGGTGGGCGATACCCATACGCTCACCGCGGCCAGCGTCGCAGGGCTTGGCTCCATCGACCGGCTGGACAAGTTCTTCAATCCGTCGCCCAGCGCCAGTACGACGCACACGCATATTTACACAAACGACTTCTGGCCGCTGGACGCGGCGAAAGAAAAGAAAGACCCGCTCTTCGGCAGTTACAGTAATCCGATCTATTATCAGGGTTTCAAGAGTGATGACGGTGTCAACGGATCAAACTGGGTGGATGAATCCACAGCGCTTCCGGTCAGCGACGACGGGCAGGCGCACAACTCCTTCTTCGGCATGCAGTATGCCGTCGAATTCACGCTGACGCCGGACTATATCGGGCCGCTGGAATACACGTTCTTCGGTGACGACGATATGTGGGTCTTTTTGGACAATACGCTCGTCTGCGACATCGGCGGCGTCCATTCCTCGGTCGGCGAATACGTCGATCTGTGGGACTATCTGAGTCAGGAAGGCCGGACAGAGACCGAGAAGCACACGCTGACGGTCTTCTATACCGAGCGCGGCGCGTCCGGCTCCACCTGCTACATGAACTTCACGCTCCCGTCCGTCTCCGGCATCAACATCAAGCAGACAACGGGCGGCCTGATGGTCTACAAGGAGGTCTCCGGCGAGGCTGACCCGGAGCAGGCGTTCACGTTCCACGCCGTCTTTACCAGCTCAGACGGCAGCGCGCTCACGGACGATCATACCTGCTATCGCTATAACGCAAACGGCGTCAGAATTGATCAGTTTAATCTCCATTCCGGCGGCAGCTTCCAGCTGAAGGCCGGAGAGCATCTGGAAATTCTGAACCTGCCGGTCGGCACAAGCTACGCCATCGTCGAAGACAGCGCCGCCGGCTATACCACGACGCACACGGTCAACGGCGTCGTCAGCGCAGGCGCAAACGCCACAGGCATCATTGTCAAGGATACGCTGAACGAGGTCGTGTTCACCAACACACGCGGAACTGTCCCGCTGCGGCTGCAAAAGCTGGACCAAGACGGCAATCCCCTCTCGGGCGCAGTCTTCCAGCTGCAAAATGCGGACGGAGACACGCTCAACGTCGTCAAAAACGGAGACGGCAGCTACTCCGCCGTCAGCCGCGCCGCAGATGTGATCGACACAACGCAGCTTTATTACATCGCCGCTGCCGGCAACCAGAATTATGTCGTCGGCCAGAACACCTCGCTTTCGACCTTCGACGCGCAGCTGCAAAAGAAAACCGGCGCAGATACGCAAAAGGTTCGCGTCTACCAGCAAACGGACGGTTCTTATAGCTTCCAGAGCGCTGCGAACGGCAAATGGCTCGATCTGGACCGCGGTAAGCTGGACAACGGCACGCTGATCCATTTCTGGGAAAACGCCAGCACGCCGACAACGCACGACAACCAGAAGTGGTATCTGTCCGTCAACAAAGACGGCACATTCAAGATCAAACCGCGCGTGGCCGTTCTGCACGAAAGCAATATCGTGTTTGACCTGAATCAAGCATCGTTCGCCGAGGGTCAGAAAATTCAGGGCTGGGCCGACAACGACTCTCCTGCACAGAAGTGGCTGCTCGTTCCGGTCGATCCGGTGCAGTCGCCCGCCGCGACGCAGGATCTGGAGGTCAGCGCAACCGGCGAACTGACTGTGACCGGCCTGCTGCCCGGCTGCTACACGCTGACAGAAACGAAAGTCCCAGCGGGCTTCCGGGATTCGCTCGGCGAGATCTCCCTCAAGGTCGCGGCAGACGGAACCGTGATCGTGACAAAGCCGAACGTTTTTGTCGAAGTTGACGGAAAGGGCGCGCTGCTGAAGATCAAAAACCAGCATGAGGATGTTGATCTGACGCTGGAAAAGCGGCTGCTCCACAGTACCGTTACCACAAAATTCTCCTTCACCGTCACCTACACCACACCGGACGGGAGCACACTTCAGGAGACCGTGCAGCTGCGGGGCGGCGACCAGCAAACACTCACGCTTCCCTATGGCTCCGAGGTCACGATCACGGAGGGAAACCATGACGGCTTTGCCGTCGCGTTCCAGACCGGCGGAACGACGCTGGACTCGGACAACGGCTCCTGCACGTTCCGCCTTACGGAGAATATTCTCATCACTGCCGTCAACTCAGCCGGCTATGCCCTGCCCTCCACGGGCGGAGGCGGCACAGGCTGGTTTATGACCGCCGGACTGCTGCTGCTGCTCTGCGGCGCAGCGCTCGCAGGCATCTGTCTTAGAAAGAGGCGGGATGCCCACTGAGGCCATATGGCGGACAAACCGCGTTTCTGTTTATCAGGATCATAAAAAACAAAAAGCAAGAAAGGAAGAACAAAAACAAATGAAACACATCAAAAGGACCCTGGCTCTGCTGCTGGCCGTTGTGCTCGTGCTGGCGCTGAGCATTTCGGCATTCGCAGTTGACACCAACGGTAGCATTAAGGTCGATAATGCGGTTGTCAACAAAACCTACACCCTGTACCGCATTTTCGATCTGGACAGCCACAACACAGACTACTCTGCAATCAACTACAAGGTCAGCGCAAAATGGGCAAACTTCTTCGTAACCGGAGCAGCAGGCCTGAACTATGTCACGATTGATGACATGGGCTATGTGACATGGAAAGACGGCGCAAATGCCGCTGACTTTGCCGCAGCTGCGATTGCGTACGCTACAGCAAATGGTATTGCTAACGACGGCCAGCAGAAGGCCACAAGCAGCATTGTCGAATTTACAAACCTGCCGCTTGGCTACTATCTGGTTCAGTCCGATCTGGGCGCGCTGTGCTCGCTGGATACCACCATGCCGAACGTGACCATCAAGGAAAAGAACGGCAAGCCGACTGTTGATAAGGAAGTCGAAGAAAACGGTGTCTACGGCAAGACCAACGACGCCAACATCGGCGACACCGTCAATTTTAAGACCACCATCACCGTTACGGACGGCAACCCGGTCGCCTATATCCTGCACGATAAGATGAGCGCAGGTCTGACCTTCAATCCGAACAGCGTGACCGTCAAGGTCAACGGCAAGAACTTTGCCGCTGCAAACTACGATCTCGTTACCTCCAGCCTCACCGACGGCTGCACGTTTGAACTCCGATTCCATGATGCAGACAATGCCAGCGTTTTGAAGCCGAACGACGTTGTGACTGTGGAATACTCCGCAACGGTCAACGATCAGGCCGTGATCGCCGGAACCGGCAACCCCAACGACACATGGCTGGACTATGGCAACGATCAGAACACCGAGCATTCCACAACCCGCACTTATGTTTGGGAAATGAAGGTCATCAAGTTCACCAAGAAGAACAACGAAGAGGTCAATCTGAAGGACGCACAGTTTGTTCTGTACAGACTCAACGGTACAACGAAGGAATACGTCGTTGCTGACAGCAGCAACAAGGTCACCGGCTGGACGAAGAACACCTATGACTCCAATCTGACCCCCAAGGCGACTGTCTTTACCACTCCTGAAAACGGTACGTTCACGATCAGCGGTCTGGATGCCGGTACTTACTATCTGGAAGAGATCAAGGCTCCCGCAGGCTACAACATGCTGAAAGAGCCGATCGAGATTGTTATCACTGCATCGATCGATCAGACTGGTGCCGGTACGGCTACCGTGACCTATAACAAAACCTCTACGGGCGATGTCATGGTTGAAAACCAGACTGGCACGGAACTGCCCTCCACCGGCGGCATCGGCACGACGATCTTCTACATTGTCGGCAGTCTGCTGGCTGTCGGCGCTGTGATTCTGCTCGTGACCAAAAAGCGCATGGGCAAGACTGAAGGCTGATCATCCCAGCTTATAGGAAACAGGTGCGCGGCCTCGGCCGCGCACCGCTCACAGCATCAAGGAGAAGCCTGCAAATGAAAAAACATCTGTCCACGATTGCGTTGATCCTCGTGCTGCTTGCAGGCGTGTCCCTGCTTCTGTATCCGACCGTCAGCGACTACTGGAACGCCCGCCACGCCTCGAAGGCTGTGGCGGATTACACGCAAAACGTGCAGGCGCTGGACCAGGACGCCTATGACGAGCTGCTGGCGGCGGCGGAGGACTATAACCGGTCGCTGCTGACGCGGGAAAACGGCTTTTTCCTGACCGAGGAGCAGCAGGCGCAGTATGAGAGTCTGCTGGACATCAGCGGCACCGGCATCATGGGCTATATCGAGATTCCGTCCATCAACGTCTCTTTGCCGATCTACCACGGCACCAGCGATTCCGTTTTGCAAATCGCGGTCGGACATCTGGACTGGACAAGTCTCCCGGTCGGCGGCGAAAGCACACACTGCGTCCTCTCCGGCCATCGCGGACTGCCCAGCGCAAAGCTGTTTACCAATCTCGATCAGATTGTCGAAGGCGATACGTTCATCATCCGCGTGCTCGACGAGGTTTTGACCTACGAGGTTGACCGCATCCTGATCGTCGAGCCGGAGGACGTCACTGCCTTGCAGATTGAGTCCGGAAAAGACCTGTGTACGCTTGTCACTTGCACGCCCTACGGCATCAACTCCCACCGGCTTCTGGTGCGCGGCCACCGCGTTGAAACCGAGCAGGAGGAAGCGGCCGTCCGGCTCGTCTCCGACGGCATCCAGATCGAGCCGCTGCTCGTCGCGCCCGTCGTGGCGCTGCCGATGCTGCTGGCGCTGCTGCTCGTTCTGCTGCTGTCCGGAAACAAGCGGACACACAATGACGAGACAGATGACTCGGACGCACCCTCCTGAGTCTTCGCTTTGAGCGCCTCGCATTATTTCGATATCGTCGTATATATATTCAGATATATCGAAACATTAGCTTGCATCCATGGCTTTCGGATGGTATGATGAGTTTGCTGAAACGGACAGCGGAATGCGCGGAGGCATGCGGCACTTGTTCGTTCCAATTCCTCGTCATCCTTTCTGACATTTCTGACATCTCCTCTCCGCATCCGCACCGCACATTCGCAGGACCCCGCCGGGCATTCGCCGCCCGGCGGGGTCCTGTGCGTTCGGCAATGCGGAATTTTATCATTTTTTGTTTGAAATTGCGAAACGCTCCATTGCAATCACGTCCCGCTGCTGGTATAATGCGAACAGAAAAGCTGTCCTTTCAACTGCTTTCCCTAACGCTGTTTTCTTTGGAGAATAACCATGCGATATAAGAACTTCTTTGCTCTGCTGCTGGTGCTGGCGCTTTTTTGCGGAAGCCTGTCTGGCTGTGCCGCCGGACGGGCACCGACTCCGTCTGAGCCAACGGTCGCGTTTACAGACTCTCTCGGCAGAACCGTTGAAATCCCTGAAACGCTCACGCGCGTGGCCCCGAGCGGTGCAGTCGCGTCGATGTTTCTGGCGACCATTGCGCCCGAATACATGACGACCATCAACGCAACGCCGTCTTCGAGCCAGTATAAATATCTCGACCCGCGCCTGATTGATCTGCCGACGACCGGCCAGATGTATGGCAGCAAATCGACGCTGAATCTGGAATCCATTCTGACCTCCGGTGCGCAGATCGTGATTGATCTGGGCGATAAAAAGGACAACATGGCCGCCGATCTGGACGCGCTGCAAAGGCAGATCGGCATGCCCGTGATCTTCATCGAAGCAGATCTTCCGCATATGGCCAAAGCGTACCGAACGCTCGGGAAAGTCTTAAGCGGAAAAGAAGCGCGCGGCGAAGAACTAGCGGCGTTCGTCGAAGAAACCGTCTCGATGGCGAAGGAAAATGCCTTGAAAATTCAGGATGCCGAACGCATTTCTGTCCTGTACACGTCCGGCTCGTCCGGGCTCAATACGAACGCAAAGGGCTCCATTCAGGCGCAGGTGCTCGACCTCATGGGCATTGAAAATGCCGCCGTGGTCGAAGACGTCAGCAATAAGGGCGGCGGCAATCCCATCAATCTCGAACAGCTTTACCGCTTTGACCCGGACGTGATTTTATTTACAGCAGGCAGCACTTACTCGACTGCGGCAGACGACGAGGCGTGGCAGCCGCTGCGCGCGATCGAAGCCGGACGGTATTACGAGATTCCATCCATGCCCTACAACTGGCTTTCCAATCCCCCGAGTCTTAATATGCTGCTGGGCGTATGGTGGCTGGGAAATCTTCTGTATCCGCAGTATTATGCCTATGATATGGTAGAAAAGACACAGGAAATATTCAGGCTGCTCTGGTCTTACGATCTGAGCGCGGACGAGGCGCGAGCCATGCTCGCAAACTCTACGCTGAAGGGTACGCCATGAAAAAGCTTCTGACACGGGGCGTTCTGCTGGTTCTGCTGTGCGCGGCGCTGGCGCTTCCAGCGCTGGCCGATTCGGTGACGGATAGCATTTCCGTTTGCATCGGCTATTTTGGCTGGGCAGAGGATGAATTCGTCGAAAAAGCAAAATTTACATGGCAGGAACTTGACGACTGGTACGGCGGCGCGCTCGACACGCACGAGGAATTCTATTCCTATTCCAACGGCAGCGGCCGGACATATCTGGTCTACGCACGCGGGTTTTACATCCGCGATCTGCTGGATTACGCGGGCGTCGATGTGAATTCCATCGCCTCCATTGACTTTTTCACGAAGGACCACTCCAACGGCGCGTACCGCTCGTTCACGAAATATGCCCTGCTGGACCAGCCGCGCTATTACTTCCCGAATCTTGCCGCAGACCCGGAAACAGGCGAACTCTACGCATGGGACGGCGGCGACGATTTATGGGTCGGCGCCTATCAGGTCGAACCGATGCTGGCGCTTGAGGACTATACCGAGTGGGACACATCCGGCTTTGACTTTGAAAGCTATATAGACGAAAGCCGGTTTTCGACAGGAAACCGGTTTCACCTCTTTTTCAGGCAAGCCAGCCTGGAGGAGGCCGCAACCAGTTCCGCGGCCAAATATGTCTATAAAATCCTTGTGACCTTCTCCGGCACACCAGTTCTGTCCAGTGAGGAAGACAATCTCGATCTCATTGTTGACAGCGACCATGCCCTGCATGTGACCGCCGACGCGGAGGACGACGCACTGACCGATTATGTGCAGGCGAACCTTCAATATGCGTCCAGCGACCCGTCTGTTGTTTCGGTTGACCAGTACGGCAAGCTGCATGTGAACGCGGAGGGCGACGCAGTCATCACCGCCTCGTTCGGGGAATCCAGCGTAAGCGTCAATGTCCATGTCGGCTCCGGCGGCGCATCCGGCACAGGCAGCACAGCAGGAAACGGCACGGAGCCCGGCGGAGAAGCCGCCTCCGGCACGTTCGATCTGCCGAAGCCGGAGGAAACGGAGACTTCCCCAGTCACGGAGCCGGTTGACGCGCGGAGCGTCTATATTCTCTCCGGCGGCGCAGTCTCCACGGGAGAAAACGGCACGACGGCGGGCGAAAGCATGCAGGACGGAAGCGTCCAGCTTGTTCTGCCGGAAAAGGCCGCGCAGAAAACATGGCCCGTCTATGCCGCGCTGGCGCTGAGCGTGCTGCTCGGCTTCAGCTACGGCCTGATCCGGTATAAAAAACTGCGATAAATTTCGATAAAATTCACGATGAAGAGGGAAAAAACATGCTGCTTGCTGCTGTAACGCAGACCGCGGACGAAGCGTTCCGCATCCACGATATTCTCCGCGCGGTGTCCGGGGCGCTGGAAGTGCCGGTCATCGTGCTGCTCGTTCTGTTTTTGCTGGCCGCGGCCGCGCTCGTGGGCTGGCTGATCGCCGAATCCTGCACGGAGCGCCGCCATCTGAAGCTCGCGCTGCCCGCCCTCATGGAGACGCTGCGCACCGCGTCCGACCGGGAGGCCGCCGTGGAAGAAAGCGGCCTGCTCCGCCGGCAGAAGGACGCCCTG
>OIWU01001101.1_pt1 | contig 28674 bp, 18 predicted proteins | sample 1587711 | NCBI WGS metagenome assembly OIWU01 (sample SAMEA3888909, study PRJEB22519) | human gut metagenome | biome: human gut; feature: human-associated habitat; material: faeces | place: Denmark | collected 2010 | reverse complement strand
CTGACAGAAAAATCTTCATAAAATTTATGACAAATAAATTCAAAACAACTTCTTAGTTTTTCGTTTATTTTTCCGCAGCTGTTTGCTATTTTCCGAAATTCTTCGGTTATTTGGTATGAAATGTATTAACTGCTAAAGTAGGAACTCAAAACAGTGTATTGCTATATGAGAAGATTTCATTTTGTCGTGAAAGGAGGACTGGGTCTTTCTTTCGCTGCCGCGCTTCTGGCGACGGCCTCCTGTGAGAAACCTCTCAAGGATCTTTCTCTCGATTTCGTCATGACCGAAACTGCCGTCATCAGGCAGGGCGAGACTCTCCAGCTCCCGTTCTCCGTAGGAGAGGCCGGGTCCGCGGCCCTCGAAGTGAAGGCCGTATCTGACAATTCGGATTATGTCGCCGCTGTGGAGATGTCCGAGACCGACGCCGCGTCCGGTGTGCTCAAGCTCACCGCTCCAAAATACATCCTCGCCCCTGCGACCGTCAATGTCGAGGTCAGCGCCGTGGATGAGGCCAATTCCCGTACCGTCAAGAAGAGTGTGGCCGTGTCAGCGGAGATGGCAGCCGGTTTCCAGGAGTTGTCCGCCGCGGCCAATACATATATCGTGAAGCCTGGCGCATTCGTCAAGTTCCCGGCAGCCAACCTTTCCGGCAAGGTGGAATTCGCTTCCGCATCCCTGCTCTGGCAGGACAAGAAGGGCATGGTGGCCGATGTCATCGCTGATCCGGCCTCCGGTTCCATCTATGTGGCTCTCAGCCCTGAGCTCAGCGGCAACGCAGTAGTCGCAGCATCAGCCGCAGACAAGAAGGTGGTATGGAGCTGGACTCTCTGGGTGGCCGACTACGATCCGGCCGCCAAGACTATGGACTACACCGACAAGACCTCAGGCGTGAGCTTCAGCTTCATGGACCGTTATCTCGGCGCCGTTTCTGCCGAGCCTGGTACTGACGCTGTCAGCGGCAACTTCTACCAGTGGGGCCGCAAGGACGCCTTCCCAGGATCGACTCTGGCGGCTTCCCTCAAGGAAGTGTATGATATTGAGGGCAATGCCGTGTCTTATACTGTGGAGGCCTGCGCCGCCGAGAACAACATCCCTAACGGTGTCGCCAATCCTTTCGTATGGTATTCCGGCGTGAGAGGCGGCAACTGGGGCTGGCTTTCCAACACCAGGACCTTCCCTCAGACTGATGAGGTTGTGGATCTGTGGGGCGGCAAGTCAGGCAAGAAGTCCGTATATGACCCGTGCCCTGACGGGTGGCAGGTACCTGCCATCGAGGCGTTCTCATTCTATGCCGATGCTGATGTCGAGAAGACGAAGTGCTTCGCTGTCGAGGGCTCAACCGCCAACAAGGATCTCCTCGGCCGCTATGTGAAGGTGGGTTCAGACAAGTTCTTCTTCCCTGCACAGGGTGAGATTCCTCACGGAGGCAATTATACCAGTGGCGCAGGATCCAACTGGCCTTGCGCGAAAGCATGGTCCGCCACCGCTGATCCGGCCAACTGCAGGGCGTACGCCACTGTCGTCAGCCCTTCTTCGACGGGAGCCAAGGGTGGGCTCGGCTTCGGATACGGCACGCCTGTCCGCTGCGTGAAAGTGAAGTAGTAGTTATTAATCGCTAATAAAACATTTTTCAGATGACGAAGACTTTGTCAAAGGCTATTGCCGCCTTTTCTCTCGGCGCGCTCGTGCTTCTGGCCGGCGCTTGCCAGAAAGAAGCCGAAAAACCTCAGCTCGGCTCGTTGAAAGCCGCTTTCGGTTCCGATGAATACAGCGTGGAGCCTGGAGGCACCATCTCTCTTGCCTTCGTGGTCTCAGGCCACGAGAACGCCGATGTGGCTGTGAGCGCCACGGCTTCCTCCGACCGCGCCAGCGTCGAGGTCAAGAACCCTCTCATGTATCAGGGGGAGGTGCTGTTCACTGCTCCGGCCGTGTCTGCCGGCGAGACCGTGACTGTGACCCTCACCGCTGTCGATGAGGCCAACTCCAGGAAAGTTGAGGTTACCACTGCGGTCAAGGTCGGCGCCTCCGAGGCCCTTGAGATAGCTTTCTCTTCTGAATACAAGTCTATGGCCTGCCGTCCTGGCGGTTCATTCGCGATTCCTTTCGCCATCAAGGGTGTAGGCCTCGCCAAGATATCCTCTCCGCAGCTTGCGGTCACTCCTTCTTCATGGGGCGGCAAATGTGAGCTCGCCTCGGACGGACTCTCCGGCAAGATTGTCCTCACCGCTCCTTCCGCCCTCACCGAATCCGTGAAGGTTGAACTCAGCGTCAAGGACGACTACAGCCGTGAGGCCAAAGCCACCCTCGACATAGCCATCGCTGCGGTGACCGAGACGGCAGGTGCCTCCAACAGTTATATTGTCAAGCCTGGTTCCACGCTGACCATCAAGGCCGTGGAAGGCAATTCCGCCGACAAGGTGGACTTCGACAACGCCAAGCTTCTCTGGCAGACAGAGCTCGGGATGGTCAAATCCGTCTCTGCTGCTCCGGGAGAGGGCGCCCTTGTTGTGTCTCTCAATCCTGGGCTGAGCGGCAATGCCGTGGTGGCCGCCCTCAAGGACGGTGTCATCGTGTGGAGCTGGCATCTCTGGGTATGCGACTACGATCCGGATGCGGATCCGTTTGTTTGGAAGAGCGCGGCTGGCAATACTTTTACATTCATGGACCGCAATCTCGGCGCCCTGAGCAGCGAGAAATATTCGGACAAGGCTCTCGGCTACATGTATCAGTACGGCCGCAAGGATCCGTTCGTCTGCGCTGACGGTGTGCATTCATCCGCCCTCATCAAGATGTATGACATGGACGGCCAGCGGGTGTATGATGACGCGAAGGAGCGTCCGGTCTACGATGACAGGACCAGCACCAACCTCCAGCTTGCCATCAACAATCCGATGACATTCTACAGCGCCCCTCAAAGCGCATGGCCTGTTGTCGACTGGCTTACGGACAAGGCTGACCTTCAGGGCAATGACCTCTGGGGCGGCAAGTCCCACATCAAGACCAAGTACGATCCGTGCCCTGAGGGATGGATGGTACCTGAGACCGGCGAGGCATGGGGCTTCCGTAAGGAATACAGCAAGGCGGGCGGTCTTACCACCGACGGCAAGTATGATCCGTCTTACCCTTGGTATATCGAGTATGAGGACGCGTATTGCATCGGCTTCCGTTACAAGCAGGCTGACGGCAAGGAGTACTGGTTCCCGTTCAACGGAGACCGTAATCCGAACACCGGAGTGTTTGAACGTGTAGACAGCGGCGCAAGTATATGGACTTCTACCGCTTCCAATACTACCATGACTATGCAGGTGTTCGCTTGGGGCAACCCCGCTGCCGAGAGTTATCTTAACCGTTCTTATGGCGCGGCTATCCGTTGCATAAAAGTCAAATAATGAGAAGAGGAATCGTTCTCTCCCTCATCCTTTCTGCAGTCACGACTCTTGCTCTCCGGGCCCAGGTCCGCGAGGTGTCAGGGGTCGTGACTGACAGTTCTAATTCGGAGACCCTGATCGGAGCCACAGTAGTGGTGGAGGGGAGCGGCGTGTCGGCTATCACCGATTTCGACGGCCGCTATCTGATCAAGGCCCAACCTGGCGACAGGCTCAGCTTCTCCTGTCTCGGGATGATTCCCAAGACGGTGACTCTGGGAGATGTCACTGTGCTCAATGTGGCGCTGGACGTCAACAGGGATCTGCTGGAGGAAGTCATAGTAGTGGCCTACGGCACCACCAAGAAGGAGTCTTTCACGGGCTCCGCCGAAGTGGTCAAGGCTGACAAGTTCAAGGACCGTGCGGTAACTGACGTCTCCAAGATGCTGGACGGTCAGGTGGCCGGAGTGATGGTCACGTCAGGAAGCGGACAGCCGGGCAGCGGCGCGGATCTGCGCGTGCGCGGCTACGGTTCCATCAACGCCTCCAACGCGCCCCTGCTCGTGGTGGACGGCGTGCCGTACGACGGTGACCTCAGCTCCATCAACAGCAACGACATCGAGACCATGTCAGTCCTCAAGGACGCTTCCGCCGGCGCTCTCTACGGCGCGCGCGGAGCCAACGGAGTCATCATGATCACGACCAGGTCCGGCAAGGACACCGAAGGCGCCATCAAGCTCGCCCTCAATGTCAAGGCGGGTGTGAGCTCAAGGGCCATACCTCCTTACGAGACCTTGGGCGCAGGTGAGTACATGGAGCATATCTATGCCGCCACCTACAATGATCTCGTGAGCACGGAGGGTTATCTGCCTTCCGTCGCCGCCGGCATGACAGTTTCGCGTCTTGCGGGCCGTTTCCTCGGCACTGACAACATCTACAATCCTTACACCCTGCCTATAGACCAGGTCTTCGACGCTGATGGCAAGGTCGTGAGCGGGGCGGCTCTCAGGTATTCGGAAAACTGGCTCGACGAGGCGCAGCGCAAGGCGGCATTCCGCCAGGAGTATCAGTTCTCCGCCAACGGCGGCGGCTCCAAGGGACGTTACTTCGCCTCGCTCGGCTATCTCGATGAGCAGGGCACCCTCAAGACCACGGGCTTCAAGCGCTACACCGCGAGGGTCGGGGCGCAGATGTCCCCTAAGGAGTGGTTCGATTTCGGGGCGGATATCAACTATGCCTACTCCGACAGCCGCTTCCTCGGCTCGGACGGCAGTTCCAACAACACCAATGTCTGGTACTCAGCGATGATGATGGGCCCTATATACCCGGTCTACGAGAAGAACCCGGACGGAAGCGACGTGCTTGACGGAAGCGGCCAGAGGGTGTTCGACTACGGCAAGTCCCGTCCTGCCGGGGCGCAGAACAACAAGAACTCCGTGGCCACGCTCTTCGACGACGAGTATTACAGCCAGACCGGGACGGTGAACATACGTGCCAACGCCGCCCTGAAGTTCGGGGGCTTCAAACTCTCGACCAATCTGGGCGCCGACAACTCCAACACCTACGAGAGCACCAACTACAACCGTGTCTCCGGCAACGCCGCCGGCACCGGACGCCTCACCAAGGAGAACGGGCGCATGCTCAGCTACACCATCAACCAGCTTCTCAGCTGGAACGGCAAGTTCGGGGAGCACGCCGTGGATGCCCTTGCCGGGCACGAGTTCTACAACTACGAATTCCGTTACACCCTCGCGTCGAGGACGGGTTTCCCGTTTGACGTGTATGACGACCTCGGGATGGGTTCCACCCTTGCCGACGCCAACTCCCAGACTGACCGCTACGCCATAGATTCCTGGCTCTCCCGAGTCAACTACTCATACGCCGACAGGTACTACTTCTCCGCCAGTTTCCGTATGGACGCCTCGTCGCGTTTCATGAAGGACAACCGCTGGGGAGCGTTCTGGTCTGTGGGCGGATCGTGGCGCATCTCGCAGGAGCCGTTCCTCAAGGACAAGTCCTGGATCAACAACCTCACCCTCAAGGCCAGCTATGGCGTGCAGGGCAACGACAACCTCGGCTCGTTCTACGCCTGGCAGTCCCTCTATTCGATGAATTACCCCAACGCCAACCATTCCGGGGCCATCATCACATCTGTGGAGAGCAGGGACATCACCTGGGAGAAAAACGGCAACTTCAACGCGGGCCTGGAGTTCCGCCTCTTCGACAGGCTCTCCGGAACCGTGGAGTGGTACAGCCGCAAGACTACCGACCTCCTGCTTGAGACCCCGATGGCCATATCTCTCGGATTCCCCGGGTATTACGACAATGTCGGGAGCATTCTCAACACCGGTTTCGACATCAGCCTCAACGCCGACATCATTTCGGAACGCGACTTCCACTGGAGCATCGGCTGGATGGGTTCTACCCTGCGCAACAAGGTGCTCAAGCTCTCCGACAAGGGGGAGGACATCGTGAACGGTGTCTTCCTTATACGGGAAGGTCTCCCTATCAACTCGTTCTACCTCTCCAGGAGCGCCGGTGTCGATCCTGCCACGGGCGACCAGCTCTACTGGGCCTACAAGAAGGATGCGTCCGGCAACATGATCGATGGCAGCGAGTACATCACCAACAACGCCACTGCGGCTTCCGGCAGCAAATATGTGTCCGGCTGCAGGATTCCGGACATCTACGGTTCGCTTTCTTCCAACTTCAGCTGGAAGGGGCTGGATTTCGCCGTGCTGTTCACCTACTCGCTTGGAGGCAAGGTTTTCGACAACATCTACCGTTCCCTGATGGAGCCTTCATTCATCGGACAGACTTACCACAAGAATGTCCTGCGCAGCTGGAGCCGTGCGGGGGAGGTCACCGATGTGCCTAAGGCCCTGACGACCCTTTCGACCCTGGCGTCGGACCGTTTCCTCGTGGATGCGTCATACTTCGCGGTGAAGAACATCTCTATAGGTTATACCCTGCCTTCCGCCCTGCTTTCCGGGGCCGGCATCGAGTCCCTGAGGGTCTATCTGTCCTGTGACAGCCCGTGGCTGTTCACCAGCCTGAAGGGCATGAACCCGCAGGCCGATTTCTCCGGTTCCACTTCGTACTCGTACACCCCGAACCGTACCCTCAATCTCGGCGTGGACCTTAAATTCTAAGTGACAAGATGAAATTCAAGATGATGAAATTCAGGTTTTTGCTGCCTTCGCTCTGTCTTGCTGCCCTTTCGTCCTGCTCGGGGATGCTTGAGACTTCTCCGTCTACGGATGTGGACAAGAATCTGATTCTCGGGGACGCGGACGCCATCGAGGTGGCGATGAACGGGGTCTATTCCACGATGTACAACAGGATTGACTTCGTTACCGCCAATGCCCACCAGTGCTTCGGCAATCTCGCCGTGACGCTCGCCGCGGACTTGATGGGTGAGGACATGGTACAGACGGCCGAGGGGCCGGGCTGGTTCTGGAAGGACTACAGCTATGAGACCCGTGAACGCTATACGAGCAAAATCCAGAGGTGCTACTTCACATGGACATATTTCTATCAGATAATCAACAATGTCAACTATATCCTCTCCGCCGGCTTGACGGCCGCCGGGGACAAGGCCAAGTTGAGCTATCTGATGGCGCAGGCGTACGCGGTGCGGGCGTTCTCGTACTTCATGCTGATACAGTCTTATCAGCAGACCTACAAGGGCCATGAGACCCTTCCGGGTGTGCCTGTGTATACGGAGCCTACTCTGAGCTCTTCCAAGGGCAAGGGACGCGGCACTGTGCAGGATGTGTATGACCAGATTCTCGACGACCTCGACCAGGCTATGGTGTATTATGAGGTTTCCGGCCTGAAACAGAGTGACATAAGTGAGATGGACTACTATGCCGCCAATATGCTCAAGGCCCGCGTCGCACTGGTGATGAACGACTGGAAGACTGCCGCCGAGGCTGCCGACATCGTGCTTGAGAAGCCTGGCAAGACCTTGCTCAGCCGCGCGGACGCTACTGTGGTCAAGGGGCAGTATGACGATGCCACGAAGGCATGGACTACGGGCAGCACCCCGTTCAACTCCGTCAGCTCATCTTCCGTCATCTGGGGCGCGAAGGTGCTCTCCGACCAGTCTACTGTCTATGCTTCGTTCTTCTCCCAGATGGACGCCTGCACGGACATCTACTATGCCGCCGAGACGCCGAAGTGCATCAGCAACTGGCTCTATGCCCAGATCCCGGACAGCGATGTCCGCAAGGGCTGGTGGAACGGAGACATCGGCGTCCCGGCTTCCAAGTGGAAGTACGGCGCCAATATCAACTACAATCAGCACAAGTTCCAGTGGAAGGAGCAGAAGAGTTATCTGGGCGACTATATCTTCATGAGGCTCGAGGAGGCCGTGCTCATCAAGGCCGAGGCTCTTTGCCGCCTCAAGGAGTATAAGGACGCCCGCGCCGCCCTGTGCGAATTGGGTTCCCGCCGGGATCCGGGATACGCAGCCCGGGTGTCGAGACTTGAGGGTGACGAACAGACTTTCTCCAGCACCGGAGTCGTGAAGACTCTGCTGGATGAGATCCTGCTTCAGCGCCGCATCGAGCTTTGGGGCGAGACAGGCCGCATCTTCGACATACTCCGCCTCGGCAAGGGATGGACGAGGAACTGGACTGTGGGCGGGGAGAAGTCCAACCACACCAACATCCTCAGCAAGTACTCCGAGTATGCCGCCTTCCCGGCTGACTATATCGAGTGCATCCTGATGATACCTCAGACAGAAATAGACAATAATCCGAACATTTCAGATGAAGACCAGAACCCTTATATCCAGCGTTAGCGCCGTTTTGCTCTCGCTTCTCTGCCTGTCCTGCTCCAAGGACCAGGCGTCGACTCTTTATGAAGGAGATTCGGGTCTGGCGTTCGCCTCCTCCGTGCTCAACACCGAACTGAGCGCCGAGGATGCCAACCAGATACTTGTGCCTGTCTACAGGGGGACTCAGGATGTCTTCCAGGCGGATCTCTCCCTGGAGTTTGAGACTAAAGACGCTTCCGGCAAGGCCGTCTGGGTGGAGAGCGACCCGGCGGGAATCTTCTCGTTGATAGCTCGCAGGGTGCTCTTCGCTGACGACAGCTATGTGGCTTATGCGCAGATACGCTTCACGGACATCAACAAGCTTGGCGTGGATACCAAGTACCGTATGCGCCTTTCGATAAAGGACAATCTCAGCCCGTCGCAGAAGGGGAGCGTAGTCATCACGGCGAACCGCAAGCTCAACTTCAAGCGTCTCGGGAAGTGCACATGGACTGACCGCTGCGTCTTTGACAACAGTTATCAGGCTGACATCTACAAGGCGGAGGAGGCCGACATCTACCGTGTGATGGACCCTTATTCCGAAGGACTTACCGTAGAGGAATATGCGGAGAACGGCTGGGCCGGCACACCGTCGGAATATGTGCAGTTCTCTGTGCGCCCGGACGGCAGCATATACTTCGAGCCTTTCTGCACCGGAATGAAGGTGCAGGGGAAGTACCCGGCTTATGCATATTTCCCGTCAGAGTATCAGTGGGGCAAGGATTTTTCACAGTACGCCGCCGACAACCGCCGGATCTCCGACAAGGAGTTCCAGCTCTATCCGGTCTACTGTCTTCCGGACTTCCAGTACGGATTCCTCAACGACGGAGCCTACAGGTTGACGATACTCCTGCCGTAGTCGCCTGTAGATAAGGAAGGTTTTTCGAGAAGAGGTCGACCACAAGGTCGGCCTCGACCCGTAAATGGCCGAATCTCTTGCGGCAGGAGTCCACGCTCAGAGTTTGTTGTTGATGCGGGCGGTGGCTGCCAGCCCCGGCGCCTGCTTTGCCGTCAGCCCTGCCGCGTGCCCAGCCGTCTACCTTGCCACCCCGGCACCACCCCATCAGGAACCTTTCCGCGGCCCGAGGTTTAGAATACCCGGGACGGCGATTCCGTACGGCAGGGCCGGGCTTTCCCGTACCAAACGGGTTCTCATGATTAGTTGGTGCGGGAAAGAGGGGTTTCCCGTACCAAATGAGGATAAAGTACAATACTTCAGGCGGTATTCCACTTCATCGACGGAATCTATACCTATGATCAAATGAGAGGAATCATCAGTCATTGTCAATGCCTCTGGGGCTGCTCCCGTTTTTTCCGCAGTGCCTTGGCGAGCAGAAGCGCGGCCGCGAGTGCGGTGATGTCCACGCAAAGCCCGATCCACGAGAAGTCCACAAGACGCGGTCTTATCCTTCCGTCGAGGGATGAGGACAGAACAAGACGGGCGGGGAAGATGTATTCGGGGAGGTCAAAATCCTCATCTTGAGGGTAGTCTCGCCTCATAGTCCTGACGGTTCTGTATGTGCCTGATTCTAGAGCCCAGAAGTCCTCTCCGTCACTGTCGCTGACCCGCACCGTGTGGTTGAGGATGTCTCCCACGAGCAGGACACTCTGCTTTGTGACATCGGCTCTCACATCGGTGGGGATGATTCTTCTCAGGCTGTCCAGAATATAGAACCGCCCGTCACAGTCGAAAAGAAAAGCGAGCGAAGCCCTGTTCTCGTTTTCCGTCATGAAGATGTGCTCTATCTCAAGCCCTTCGGCGGGTATGCACTCGACGGAAGGCTTTCCTCCGGCGAGCTTGAGATGAAATAGCCGCCCGTCCGCATCGGTCAGCATATAGCCCTCGTCGTAGGCTTTCCGGGTGGTCGGGTTACCGGATATTATTGCTGCCGGGAAACGGAAGCCTGCGGAGTCCAATGCCCCGTTGAAGGCCTGCTCCAGCGCCATGGCGCTTCTGTTCGTGGACATCTCTATGATCCGGACTCCGTCCCGTCGGGCCACAAGGGCGTACTCGGGGTCTTCAAGTTCGAGGCGTGGAGGGTCGGATTCCAATAACATATGGACATTCAGCTCCGGGATGTTGACCTCTTTCGGGGAGGTTGAGAAGAAGATGTTGTTGGACTCTATCTGATCCGCTGTGTATTGCTTGCCGTTTATGGTCTCCGAGACATTATTGCGGCTGCTCAGCACGCGGTAGTAGAAAAACGGCAGCACGCTGTCGTTGTATTCCCGGTCGTGGGTGTCTTTGAATGTGAAATCTCTTCCGGAGCGGTCCTCAAGGGATACGAAATCTCCGGCGATGCAGCTGTAAAGGGTGAACGGCGTAGAGTAGGGTTTCGCCGTGATGATGTACCAGAGCCGTGGCAGCAGCCAGATTGCAAGCAGGGCGGTGATGACCGCGAGGTAGATGTTTCCTGTCTTTCTCATTGTACTCCGTCTTTAAATCTTCTTACACTGTAGTGGATGAGCGGGAAGGCCGCAAGCGTGGTGACTGTCGCGAGGGGAAGTATCCCGCAGCTGTAGCCCATCATCTGGGATGAAAGGTAGAATGTGCTCAGCAGCGCGAGCATCAGCACGGTCTCGAATATCCTCATCCTCCAAGCGGGCTCGAGTATTATTGCCCCCGCCCATATATATGCGCACAAGCCGGCGCAGTACCATGTGAGAAGCGAGAAGAGAATTCTCCACACTATGTCGGCCACCAGATAATGTCCGAGGAAAATGCCGAGCGATGCGGCTTGGATGATGAAAAACACCAGCAGCACGACAAGGCCGTATCCTTGCATGATGGACATCGTCCTCAGTCGCGACATCGGCAGATGCAGCGTGAGTTTAAGGCATTTGCGGTATGTCTCCGGGATAAACTGTGCCGCTGCGAGGGCAAGCCCGCAGATGACGGGGAGATAGATGAGGTTGTCCACCAGAATCGAGTATTTCCCGACAGCGTAAGACCAGAGGAAGCCGTATCCCTGCAGGGACGCGTTCTTGGCGAGGGCCAGGAAGTCGTAGGCTGTGAACCCGATGAGCATCAGCACCAGGCATGCTATGGCCGTCCGGGTCTTCAGCCATTCTTTGTATATCATTGACTTGAACATAATCAGTACTTTCCGGTTAGTCCGATGAAGGCGTCTTCGAGGTTCATGTATTCAGCCTTGAGGTCATCCGTGCATATGCCTTCTGCATTAAGCAGGCTGCTGATTTCTCCAGGCGCGGAGAAAGAGTAGAGTTCAGAGCGGCCCCGGTATTCCGACGGGTGCAGGATCTTGTCGGAAGAGTGCGGCGCCGCACCAGTGTAGGTGTACTTGAGGAGACAGCCGGTGAGTGCGCCGATTCTGCCGTGGAAGAGAATCCGTCCGTAGTCCATGATGATGCAGTCATCCACAAGTTTCTCCACATCCTGTATGATATGCGAGGTCATGAATACCGTCTTCTCTTCGGATTTGGCGTAGTCGCGCAGATACTCGATGAAGAGTCTGCGATAGCCGGGATCCAGCCCGAGAGAGAAGTCGTCCAGCACGAGCAGGTCGGCGTTCTGGGCCAGTATGAGCCCAAGCGCCACCTGGGATTTCTGCCCGTTGCTCATGTTGGATATCTTTTGGCCCGGGGCCACCTTGAGCCGGGCCATCAACTCATAGTAGGCGTCCCTGTTCCACTTCGGATAGAATCTGGAGTAGAATCTCTCGATCTGTCCTATGGTCATGAACGAATACTGGACATGGCCTTCGAGGAGCAGCGCTATCTTAGCCCTGGTGAGGGGGCTTATGCAGGAGGCATCCTCGCCGAAGACCGTGCAGCGTCCCGCTGTCGGTTTGAGATAGCCCATCAGGATGTTGATGGTTGTTGTCTTGCCGGTCCCGTTCTTGCCGAGCAGGCCGGTGATTGTGCCTTTGGCTACGTTGAAACTCAGGTCCGAGTAGATACACCGCCTGCCATAGTAATGCGTCAGGCAGTTGCAGACTATTACATTGTCTTCCATTCTTGCAGGTTTTGCGGCAAAAATAAACTGCATGCAGGCAAAATTGAACTGCCGAGTCTGCAAAATCACCACAAATGGGGATGACCCCCTGGAAAGATACCACGAAATTGGGATTGCCTTGCGCGGTGCGGCAGTCTATCTTTGCGCTGTTTTTCAATCAAGTTGCAATGAATGTTCTGCTCTCGGTGCTCGCTGCGGCTTTGCAGCTTTTCTCCTTGTCGGGATCCGTCAGGGATGCTGCCGATTCCTCCCCTCTGTCAGCGGCGGCGGTGACCGTGCAGAAGGGAGGGCAGACATTCAGATGGGCTGTCGCAGGGGATGACGGCCGCTATGTCATAAGCGGCCTTCCCGCAGGGGAATATGTCGTCAAGGTGTCCTATATGGGATATCTTCCTGTCTCCAGGACGCTTGTTCTCGACAAGGACATGTCCATCTCCTTCAGGCTCGCTCTTGATACCGAGCAGCTTAAGGAAGTGGTTGTGACAGCCGTCGAGAATCGCGGCGTTACATCTTCCACGAGAATAGGGGTCGATGCCATCGCGCACATCCAGCCGTCAAGTTTTGCGGATATACTCGAACTGATGCCTGGCGGAATGGCAAAAGACCCTTCGCTGAGCAGTCCGCAACTCATCAATCTGCGCTCTGCAAATGCCCTGACAGACAGTGACTACGCGACTTCGGCCCTGGGAACCCGTTTTATAGTGGACGGCAGGCCGCTGGGCAACGATGCCAACCTTCAGTCCACGCCTGCCTACAGCAGCTACGGGAGCAGCCATGTCAATTACGGGACTGACATGCGTGAGATTAGCACGGAGGACATCGAGAATGTCGATATCGTGCGCGGCATCGCGTCCGTCAAGTATGGTGATCTTACAAGCGGTCTTGTGAACATAGTAAGAAAACGTGGCGGCAGCGATCTGCATGCCCGCTTCAAGTCGGACATGAAAAGCAAACTCTTCTATCTGGGCAAGGGTTTCGAGTGGGGGGACAATCCTGACAGAACAACAATAGCAGCGTCAATTTCCTTCCTTGACTCCCGCGCGGACCCGCGCCAGACCCGTCAGAACTGGAAGCGCCTGACCGCCAGCTTCAGGGCAGGGAAGGACATGAGCGGCGAGAGGTTCAGCCGACAACTCACAGCCAACCTCGACTATACCGGGTCTTTCGACAACCAGAAGTCCGATGTGGATCTGGACATCACCGAAGGCGGTATGCCGATAGAGACTTACAGCTCTGCATACAACAAGTTCTCTCTCAGCGGCGGCTATGCCCTCAGGGCTCTCGGAGACTCTTCGTTCTTCCGTTCACTGGAGGCGCACGCATCGCTCACCTATGAGCGTGACCTGATAGACCGTTGGAAGCACAATGCCCTTGGCAAGGCCACTCCGGTCTCCACATCGCTTGAGCCGGGAGAACATGACGCCGTGATAATTCCGGCAAAGTATGATGCGACGCTCCAGGTGGACGGACGCCCGTTCTATATGTTCTTCAGCGCATCGGCCATGTTTTCAAGAGGCGTCCATAAGATTCAGGCCGGCACGGAGTGGAATATGGACAAGAACTTCGGGCGCGGCACCATCTTCGATACCTCCAGACCGTTCTCGACAAGCATGGAGGTACGCCCGAGGCCGTACAGCGCAATCCCGGCCACTCACCAGTTCTCCGTCTTCGCGGAAGATCACATCTCAAAATCTTTAGGGGACATCAGTCTGGATTGGGTTCTCGGTTTGCGTGCCGAGATGATGGCAGGGGCAGGAAATGGTTATGAAGTCAACATGAAGCCGTATCTCGATCCGCGCACCAATCTCAGGATTGCTCTCCCGACCATCCTGCTTGGCGGGCGCAAGCTTGATTATGGAGTATATGGCGGTATCGGACGGCATACCAAGTTCCCTACTATGGACATGCTTTTCCCTGATCCGATATACGGGGACATCACCCAGATGAACTACTGGCCGGTGGAGGAAAAACTCAGGAGGGTCAATCTGCTTGTATACCGGATTGACCCGACCAACACCTCTCTTCAGCCCGCAAGTAACCTCAAGTGGGAGGTCGGCGCGGACGCTGACTGGAACGGCTGCTCATTCTCGATAGACTGGTTCCGCGAGGATATGACTTCCGGTTTCCGTTACGCCTATGAGTACCTTTCCGTCATCGCCAAGAAATACGACACATCAGCCATAGACAAGTCGGCGCTGGCCGGGCCTCCTTCACTTGAGGGGCTCCCTTACCAGAACGACACCACCCTTACGGCCTACAGTTTCACCACCAATGGTAGCCGTACCCTCAAACAGGGCCTTGAGTTCAGCTTCAGCACCCGCAGGATCAAGGCCATCAACACCAGGATCACGGCCAACGGGGCATGGCTCCGCACCGAATACATGAACAGCCAGCCCGAGTACTATCGCCCGAATGTCATGATAAGCGGTAAGCCGTATCCGTATATAGGCATTTATGAGATGAATGACGGGAACTTCTATGATTCACTTGTCACGAACCTGATGCTTGACACGCAGATCCCCAGTCTCGGGCTTATCTTCTCGACATCGTTCCAATGCAAGTGGTTCTCCGGCCGCCGGTCGATGCCCGAGAGCAAGTACCCGGACTCATACCTTGACAAGGCCGGGACGGTGCACCCCTTCGATGCCGCTGTGGCGGAGGGGGACGCGGTGCTGCGCCATTTGATCCGGGATTATACTGAGTCCCTTTACCAGTACCAGCGGACACCGTTCGCGATGAATGTCAATTTGAAAGTGAGCAAGAGGCTCTATCGTGACAAAGTGTCCTGCTCGCTGTATGTCAACAAGATATTTGATGTGACTCCCGATTATTGGAGGGGTGATGCCCTGGTGCGCCGGAGCGTGACTCCGTATTTCGGGATGGAACTTGATTTCAAGATATGAGAAAATCAGTGTTTGTCCTGGCCGCGCTTGTCGTTTCTGCCTGTCTCGTCTCATGTGGCAAGGCATCTGAAGACATTTATTCCGTGGTGACTCTGAGGGCCTCCGCCGGTGATGTCAGCCTGGTGGCTATTAAGGTGGACAATGCCTTGGAAGGCAATTTCTTCCGCAATCTCAACACTGGCGAAGAGTATGAATATCCCTTGTTTACCAACGGTTCATGCACGCTCAGAGTCCTCAAGGGAGTGTATGTTTTTGCGTTTGACGGGAGCGCCACACTTCCTGATGGCACTATAAGGAGAGTCAGGTGCTACGCGCACCGCTCTCCAAATGATTCGGTCAATATACTCGGGAATGAGACCACCCTCGAATTCGATCTCCTGTTGCTATGAGAAAGTGTTTGACCATGATATTCGCCGTCATGGCGGCGTTTGAGGTGCAGGCTCAGGACAGTCTGTCCGTCAACGAGCGCACCATTCTGCACTTTGATCATTTTGCTGCCGCCGGCAACGCTTCTGCCATGCGGTTCGCTCCGTCTTACGGACTTCTTTCCCCGTACGCATCCTTTTCTTCGGCTTCGGCGTCGTTTGACTTCCGACAGGAGAGCAAGGCCGTTGTCCCCGAGGATGGGGACGGCCTGAGGCAAGGCCGCTTTGACGCCGGCACATTTCTGCGGCTCAAGGGTGGTTCGGCTGTCAGCGGAGCGGTCTGCTACCGCAGGGCCGTCAAAAACAATGTCTTGCTCAATGAGACTGCGGATTTTGAACTCCTGCAGCCTTATGTGCTTGTGGATACCGTCGGAGGAAATCTCCAGAACGAGTCCTATTCCTTCCGTGGCGAATGGATGCGCAGGGCAGGCAATGCAGTGTATTCACTCGGCGGCAGCTACAGGGCTGTACACGAGTACCGCAGCTTCGACCCGCGTCCACGCAACATATCATCCGACTTCAAGGCCGGCGCTTCGCTTGGGCTTGTCCTTCCGGGAGGGAGTCTGATCGGCTTCGCTTCCTATCGCAGGTACAATCAGGACCAGAATGTGACCTTTGTCAGCAACAAAGGGGCCAACACCACGCTTTTTCATGCAACGGGGCTTGGACAGGATTATTGGCGCTTCCGCAGCACCGGGATTTTTGCCGCGACGCGTTATGCCGGGCGGGGGTTCTCCGCCGGAGTGGTTGGAAGCGCGGCAAGGGGGAGTCTGACAGGTGGGATTTCGTATGAGTGGCTTTTCGTCACCAGATATCTTTCTAACCAGAATGATGCTCCGCTCACCAGTCTGGCGACCGGAAGGCTGATCGCTTTTGCTGCCTGGAAGCCGTCAGGCACGGCGGCACTTGAAGCAAAAGTAAATCATGAGAGGAGAAACGGGGTGGAAAACGTCATTGACTGCGCAGCATCTGGAGTGTATCGGAACCTGCTCTCAATGGGCATGTATAGCCGGGACCGTCTGTCGGCGTCACTGTCTGCCGTGTTGCAGTTCGCGCGTGATTATGGTTTTTGGCAGATATTGCCTGCCATCGCATATTCCGGAGTATCGGAAGCATACCTGTACCCTGAGTCAAACATGTCCGCCACCTCCGTTGACGCCACATGCGGGGCCGGATTCTGTACGGTCAGGAAGGCTTGGATATATAATGTACAAGCATATGTGGGGTATTGCACCTTTCCTGAGAGCGTGTCTTCCCTGCAATGTATGGACAGTCGCATCTTGCGGGTCTGCGCAGACAAATATGCCTTCCAGTCTTCAGATTTCGCGCACCTTTCAATGCAGGCCATGATACAACGCGAGCTTGGCCGGCAGTTCGCAATCTTCTCCAGACTTTACGCATCGGCTGCGCTGCGCTCCCCGGAGGTGGCTGCCGGCGTAAGTCTTTCAATAGGAATTTCTTATTAGTAATCATAGTTTTAGTAAAATGAAAAAGTATCTTATCATCCCGCTTGCCGCCCTGCTTTTGGCTGCTTGCGAAAAAGAAAAGGAGGCTCCGGCTCTCACCATCGAGCCGGTGAACCTTGAATTTACCGCCGAGGGAGGCAGCCGGACTCTGACTGTCAAGTCCAACCGCGACTGGACCCTCACCACCGATGGGGCTGACTGGTATACCGTCTCTCCGAAGGAGGGAAGCGGTGACGGGGAGGTTACGGTGACCCTTGGCAGGTATACCGAAGCTGCGGCCCGTTCCGCACAACTGACATTCCGGGCTGACGGACTGGTAAAGACCGCGGCTATCCTGCAGAATCGCCCGGAAACCCCGAAAGACCCGACCGAGCTCAGTTTCAATGTGCGTGCCTATGCACAGGATTTCAGTGTCCCTGCTCCTAAGGGCTTTACCTACAAGACTTCAGTAGAGGGGGAGGGAGTGACCGTCGTCTCAAGTGATGAGGAGAAGATTGTCCTGCATTTCGATGCCAACACCACCTCCGACTACCGCGAGGCCACGCTTACCGTTACAACCACCGATGACATCCAGCTTGAGAAGGCTGTCCTCCGCCAGAGCTGGAGGAATGTTGAACCTGGCGAACTCCTGATTGATGAGGTGTTCTTCTCAGGATTCACCATCCCTGAATCCGACAACTCAGATTCATCTGATGGCGACCAGTACTTCAAACTCACCAACACGACAGGAGAGACTCTCTATGCTGACGGGGTGATGATTGCCCTTTCGGAGACTTATTCGCAGGTGTCATCCACAGGCGCTTATTGGGCCTATCCTGATCTTCCGGACGGAGTTGGAGTCAGTACGCTTTATGTGATACCGGGCACGGGACAGGACGTGGCCATCGAGGCCGGCAAGTCCATCGTCATTGCCATCAACGCCCAGAACTTCCAGACCGAGAACGGTGCTGGCTGCGACCTGAGCAAGGCGGACTTCGAGTTCTTCGATGACGGGAGCGAATATTACCCGGACACGGACAACCCTGACGTGCCTAATCTTGTCAACTGGTTCAAGTCATCCTGGAGCATCACCATGTTGCACGACCGAGGATATGAGAGCTATGCCATAGCTGTAGCCCCTGCCGGAACCACTTCCGAGAGTTTCATGAAGGATCATCCATGGGAAGGCAAGAGGGTGATGGATTTCAACGGATACCACTTCGAGAAAGAAATCACCGATGCCTACATCATCCCTAACTCCTGGGTGCTTGATGCTGTCAACGGGGCTGTAGTCGAGGGGCTCGGAACCCTCGCATTCAACGCTACCGTAGATGCCGGCTACACCAATGTCTCCTCCATCGACCGCGACCCTGAGCGCTTCGGCAAGTCAGTGCTCCGCAAACGCGATGCCGACGGCAAGATTGTGGACACCAACAACTCCACCAACGACTTCACTGTCAGTGTTCCTCCGACAATGAAGAAGTAAGCGTCAATATCTGCTTTTCAACGAAGGAGCCTACAGGTTGACGATACTTCTGCTGTAGTCGCCTGTAGATAAGGATGGTTTTTCGAGAAGAGGTCGACCACAAGGTCGGCCTCGACCCGTAAATGGCCGAATCTCTTGCGGCAGGAGTCCACGCTCAGAGTTTGTTGTTGATGCGGGCGGTGGCGGATAAGATCTTTACACAGACCTGATTAAAGGTTTTGCCTGTCCCGATATGCGGACAGGCAAAATGCTCTTTTGTTTGATTATCAATGCGTTATCTGCCACCTCCGATTGGCAGATTTGTGTCGTGAAGTCTTCTCATTGCAACGGAAAATGGTGCCATGGGAAGTGACCGTTGTCACTGCGGGTCTACGTCGGCGTAGCAGTCGTCGGGGAGGGAGGCGAAGATTGTCGCCTTGCGGGAGGCGAGGGACTGGTCGCGTTTGAGGAAGAGGCGCTCGGTGATGGCGCCGCTGCCATAGCGGCGGATGTCGATGATGCGGGTGTATGGCGGGAATCCGAATTGTTTCCGCTCGGCAAGCAGGCCGTCGAGGGAGGTGGAGAATCGCTGCGGGACTTCAGTCTGGATTATGACTCTCGGGGCGAACCCCTTCAGCATAGCTGTCAGCTGAAGCGCTCTCTCGTCGCTCCGGAAATCGTCCTTGGACAGCAGGGCGTCCGCCTGCAGGACGGCAATCAAGGCGGCCCCGCCGGAGCCGTTGCGCTTGAGTTCCGCCATTGTGCATATCTTGACCTCTGAGTCCGGAAGGTTGGCGCCAATGCACTCCGCGAGTTCTTCCTGCTTCTCCCAGCCGCGTATCAGCAGTGCAGGACTCCCGGTCCGGAGGATGGCTTCGATCAGTTTGCGGGACAGCGGGCCCTTCATCCCGTTCTTGCGGCGTTCGGCCGCGATGTCTATCACTGCAGAGGGTTCTCCGGCGGAGTTTTCTGCGATGCCGGCCGGCAGGTATTTGCCGCTGTGCAGATTGAGCAGTGTTTCCAGTGACGGGCAGGCAGTGCCCAGCAGCACGCGCGCCGAGTGCAGGGCTGCGAGGTAGATGGCGCAGTCTCTGCCGTTGTAGCGCGGCGCCGGTTCGCTCTGTTTGTAGAACGGGTCCTGTTCCTCGTCTATAATCACGAGGCCGAGGTTGCTGAACGGGAGGAATATTGATGATCGGGTTCCAAGCACGACGATGGCTTGCCCGCCGCGCAGCCGGACGGATGTGCGCTGTCTGGAGGACGCGCTTCTGCCGGAGTGGACGATGGCGAGTTGCGGGCCGAATTCATCGGACAGGGTCTTCTCCAAGCGGTTGCAGAATGCCACTTCAGGCGTGAGGAGCAGGACTTGCCGCCCCGCCTGGATCTCTCTGCGCATGGCATCGATATAGAATGGCAGCCGCACGGTGCCTGTCAGCAGCTGTGGCCTGCTCTCTGCGGCTGCAGGCGCGGCGCAGGCGGAAACGGCCGGCTCTGCCGGGGCGGGGGAGAGTTCCGCGATCTTTGCGAGCACTTCCTTTCGCTTGGCTTCAAGTCTGAGCCGGACTCTCTCGCAGTGCCGGCCCGAGAGCTGCTCTTCTATGCCGGCGAGCCTGGTCCGCAGGCGCTCTATGGCCGCGGAAGCGTTCTGCTCGCTTCGCAGTCTCATCCCGGGGAGGGCCATGGAGAAGACTTCCCCGAGTGTGCACAGATAGTATTCTGATACGAAGGTCCACAGCTCCATCTCTTTGGCGTCAAGGGCCGGCACCGCTTCATCCCTGTCCAGCACTTTCAGGACACGCTTCACGCCTTCAGGTGCCGGAGCGTCTTCTTCCCAGACGATGCCTGTGTATTTGCGGCCGGAGAACATGACTTTCACAGCCTCTCCGCGCAGCAGAGGCAGGTCGGTGCTGTATGTCGGGATCCACCTCAGCTTGAGAGGCAGCAGGACATGGACGTACATCAGTCCGCGGAAGGGTCGGAAGCCGTCTTGGCGAACTCCATGAGGGATTCCGGGATGTGGCAATATCCGCCAGGATTCTTGTCGAGATAATCCTGATGGCAGTCCTCGGCCCGGTAGAAGTTCTTGAGCGGCTTCACCTCCACGGCCAGCGGCGCCTTGAGCTCTCCGGAAATCCTGTCGCAGATGTTCTGGATCGCTGGAAGGTCTTGGGTGTCCGTGTAATAGATGCCGGTGCGGTAACGGGTGCCGATGTCCTCCCCCTGCTTGTTGACGCTGGTGGGGTCAATGGCCCTGAAGTAGATCTGGAGAATCCTCTCCAGCCCGATATAGTCGGTGTCATAGGTCACGTGCACCGTCTCGGTGTAGCCTGTGGCGTCCGTGCTGACCTCGCGGTATGTCGGGTGGAAGATGTTGCCGTTGGCATATCCCGTCTCGGTGGCGATCACTCCGTGAATCTGTTTGAAATAGCGTTGAGCGCCCCAGAAACAGCCTGCGGCAAGATAGATGTCCTTTTTCATAGCGAAAAGTTTATTTGGAATCGGCTTTCGCCTGGAATTTCGCGTTGTCGATGATGAACCGTTCGTGCATGCCCTCTCCGATCAGTCCGCGCTCGTCATATGCCGCGACCTTGAAAACAAGCCTCCTGCGGTCTATTTCAACGAGTTCGGTGTCTGCCCAGACTTTCATCCCGAGCGGGGTGGCTGAGCAATGGGATACGTTCACGAGTGTGCCGACGGTACCTTGGCCTTCCTCTAGATACGGTTCCACAGAGAGTACGGCCGCTTTTTCGATGAGCGCGATCATCATCGCTGTGGCATAGACCCTGACGAGGCCGCTGCCGACATTTTGGGCCAGCATGTTCTCTATAACTGTGGCCTCTTGATGGCCTTTGATACCTGTTTTAAGCATTTTTGTGAGTGCAGGAGTATTGGCTTCCTGAACTAAATATATGTTTTCAGCTGTTTACTCTCCTTCTCTTCAAGTTTCCATCAACAGCCAGAATGGCCACTTTACACTTGCAAATTTAGCTATTTTGATTGATATTCAAAAGGTGTTGGGGGCTTTTTTCGGATGGCAGTTATGTCTCCGGTCAGATGACGGGCAATGTTTTGTTGCACTTCTTGAGAGAATAATTTGTAAATTTATGGGGATTATATTGATCCAAGAAGAGTATAACTTTCAAAAGTACCAGTGAACCATGCTGAAAACAGGTGACAAGATGCCGTCCTTTGAGGTCATGGACCAGGACGGGAACATGGTGAGGTCCGAGGATTTCATCGGAAAAGGAAAGAAGACCATCATCTACTTCTATCCCAAGGACAACACTTCCGGCTGCACGGCGGAGGCCTGCTCATTCCGGGACAATTACGCGGAATTGACCGCCGCCGGGTACAATGTGGTCGGCGTGAGCAAGGACAGCCCGAAGTCCCACACGGGTTTCCGTGCCAAGCATGAACTGCCGTTCCGGCTACTTGCGGACACCTCCACGGAGATGCTCCAGTCCTTCGGCGCGTGGGGTGAGAAGAAAATGTACGGGAAGACCACATTGGGGACGCTCCGGCGTACATTCATCTTCGACGAGAACGGCATTCTTGAGCGCATTATCGAGAAAGTGGACACCAAGAACGCCGCCGGGCAGATATTGGAGGGTTGACCTTTTGTGCCATGGAGGGCTGAGAGGAGGCGCGGACGGCACAGCAGCGGCGCGACGGCACAGCAGCGGTGGCGCGTGTAGCAAGACGACACAGACGCGGAGGCGCGGGGCACAGCAGCGGTGGCGGATAACATCGTGGTACAGAGCGAATTAAAGGTTTTACCTGTCCCGATATGCGGACAGGTAAAACCATCATCTGCTTGTCTGTCAGAGCCTTGTCTGCCACCGCCGAATGTGCCTCGCTGTGTCGGAACAGTTTCGCGACCCGAGAAATGTCAACCTTGCTGCGGGTGGTAATCTCCGCAGGCATGTGAGGTGGCGGTAATATCAGGGTTGCCGAAAATCAGCAGACATAGTCCCTATCTGGCGCCATTTTCCTCATTGGAGCCGTCATAAGTCGAACTGACCAGGTAAGCAAATAGTATTTGAAGCTGTTTCGCCACCATCGTATTATACCAACGTATTATCTTCTCGGGATCATTCAACTCATGTTTTACCCTTAAAACTGGTATCTGTATGATTTCTTGCCTGTCAGAATCCAGCAAATCCACACCCGATTCTGACCATCCCATTTCTCGAAGAGTCAATTGATGCTGGGCATCATCAAAGCGCCGCAGGGTGGTTACGAGATAATCAACCTTCCGTCCAGTGTTCCTTATCTGCTCAATCATTCTTTTCAAAGATTCCAGGCAATATTGATCGTCCATTGGCGCCCAGAGCAGGCACCTCAAGCCTGACTTTACGAATAGTTGGCAGATGTCTCCAGAACCATCCTGTTTTTCGCGCACATCATCAAAACTCATACTGGTCCTTTTGCAGATTTCATCAAGACCATCAGAGTCATCCTTCCAATCATTATCTAACATCCATTGGGCAAGTTCGTATATTGCATAGGATTTGCCGCAGTTCGAGGAACCAGTAAGTAAAATAATTCTCATATAAATAGTGTTTTTAAAAAGTGTTATTATAAGGCGCGAATGGCACGCACGGAACACATTTCACCCCTGTCGGAACGACTAGTACCCCAATCGATCTGATAAACGCAAGCATAGTCGACGTGTCGGGCACCTCCGTTGAAGAATACACTTTCTGTAGAAGTCCAGTAGTAGTTCCCTTTCTCCAGTTGGGTTCCGCCAATAGACGACAATGTGTCATTAAGAATCGAGCTGTTTTTGATGATGTGCTTCGCTTCGTCCACTGCGGGCAAATACCACGATTCTCCTTTGTCACGGCACCATTTAGCGGCATCATAGGAGCTTCCGGCGGACAATAATATATTTGTATTAGTTGCACCATCCGTTCTACTGTTGGCGCCTGTTTCTCCATCTGGACCCCACTTCTTGGAGGCCTCATCTATAGATAGAATCTTCACGACATCATTGGCATAGAAGATAATGCCTTTTATTCCAGACTCGACCACATATTGCCCCAAAAGACAATTCAGCGCCCCTGTAATTGTCAGTGACTCAAGTGATGCTCCATTCACATTGAGCGAAGTGATGGACATGTTGGACACATCAAGCGAAGTGATAGACGTGCCGGACACATCGAGCGAAGTGATAGACATGTTGTTGGACACATCGAGCGAAGTGATGGACGTGTTGGACACATTTAGGTCAACCAAGGCGGTATTGGCTATAATGTTGATGCCATGGATCCCCGCGCAACCGCTAAGGTTAAGCGTTTTGATGACAAGGTTGTCGGACAGGTCGATATCCGTGAGTCCCGTGTTCGCCGCATTCAGGTCTTCAAGGATGGGGTTATACCCTAACGCCAGCGCAGTGATGTCTGCATTGCCTGAAACGTTCAGCGTCTTCAGGACCGTATTCTTGCGGACATTGATGTTTGCCAAAGCATTGTCGGAACAATCAAGTTTGTCTAACAGAATGTTGTTGGTGACCCGCAGCGTGGAAAGGTCGTTATCCGCACAGTCTAAGTTGACAAGTGCTGTGTTGTTGTCCACATTGAGCGCCGAGAGGGCGTTGGAAGAGCAGTCAAGGGACACCAATTCCACATTCCGGCTGACATCCAGAGCGGTCAGGCCGCTGGCATTGACGTCAAGGTCTGTCAGGGATCCCAAGGTGGAAATATCCAGGCTGGTCACGCTCGGGTTGCCGCTGGCTGTGAGCTCGATCAATTGTGTGTTGTCTGTGATATCCAATGCAGTAAGCGCAGTGCTATTCTTGACCGTCAGCGAAGTATACGGTGTACTTGCCAGACCAATCTTCAGCGAAGCGGACTGGGCAAAGCCTTCGATTACACATGATGTCCCGCTGAGGGCATTGGTGTTCACATCAATCACATATAGCGACTTCAGTGCGATATCATTGTTCAGATTCAAGCGGGTCAGCACATTGCCATAGGCGACAACTGTCTCCAATTGTGTGAGGTTTGGAAGATCTGCAATGGCCACATTATTCCCGGAGAAGTTGAGATATTTCAGATTAGGGCAGCACTCCAGACCGGTAAGGTCTGAAATTCCACGGCCGGAGCAGTTGACGTTTTGGACATTCTCCGCCTCGACAATGCTGATTTCGCCATCCTCGTCATCATCGAAAAGTGCCAAGAGGTACGATTTGAGTTTCGCATCGGGTATGTTGATGCCTCCGTCATTGAATGCGATCTGGGTGATGTCTTCTTTCTGGATAGTCAGGGCTGCCGCTTGGGCGGCATTCTTTACCCAGAGTTTTGCCATAGACATATTGCCTTTGCAATTGACCGAGAGCAGAGCAGCATTACGGCTGACATCCATACTGGTCATAGCGTTGTTTGCGCAATTGAGCGTCTCCAGTGCCGCATTCTTGGTGATATCCAGGGCTGTGAGGGCATCCCCGCTGCAATCCAGAAGCGTAAGCGCGGTGTTGGCAGAGACACCCAAAGATGTCAGGCTGTTATTGCCGCAGTAAAGCGTCTTAAGAAGGGTGTTCTGATACAGATTCAGGGAAGCCAGACCGTTGTTGGAGCAATCAAGGTTCTTAAGAGCGGTCAATTTGGTGACATCCAGAACGCTGATGCCATTCTTGCGGCAAAAGAGGGTCTCCAGCGCAGTGTTATTCTTGAGGTCAAGAGAATTGAGCTGATTATTGGAGCATTGCAGGTCGGTGAGAGCCTTGTTCTTCTTGACATTGAGCGCACCGATGTTATTCCCGGAGCAGACAAGTGTCTTCAAGCTTTCGGATTCGCTGACATTCAGCGCGGTAAGCTTATTATTGGAGCAGTCGAGCGTCTGCAGGGCGGTAAGACCGGCAAGTGAGAGGTTCTGGAGTTTGTTCCCGTTCACCAGAACGCTCGTCAGTTTTGGCGAATGCGAGAGATCAAGCGTCTCCAGCTTATTAAAACTCACATCAATAGTCTCCAGGTTGCTGAAGTACTCTATGCCGACAAGGGAAGTGATATTGAGCATGGATGCCGTGATGCTTGTCACGGCCTTTGCTTCGTCCTCGGTAATTTCACCGTCCCCATCCGTATCGAAATTCTCCACGCACCAGGCTTTGAAGTTCGGGCATCCGAAAGAGATCACATCGGTCGTCCAAGGAACCAGCGGAACATATTCGCTGGCCAGTTCGTTGTTTCCATCGGAAATGACAAGAGCGGCGTTGGCGCTGCAACGGCTGCGGAAGAAATCTTCAGCGAGGGCGCTGCAACTGATGGTTACGGAGAGGTATCCCTTATCAGCGGACACGCTGGTGATTGCCAGTTGAGCCGTTTCGGGAGCGGCTTTCGTTGTGGTGTAGACGGCCTTCATCTTAAGCGCTGTCTGCCATACCTGCGCAAGTTCTGTCGCCGTGGATGCTGGCTGAAGTTCAAAGTCCAGAACAGCTGTGCCGGGCGTAAGAGTGCCGTTATCAGTATAGCTTACAGGCACTTTTCCATCGGAATAGGCCGGAACGAAGGCAATGGACTGGATACGGGCAAGAATAGCGGCCACCTGTCCATGCAGGTCTTCAATATCCTGCTGCATGGTATAAATGGTGTTCTTGATGCTCTTGATGTCTTTTTCGCACTGCGTTACGCGGGCGTTCATGGCGTCTATGGCCGCATTGATTGTGGCAATCTCAGTGTCTATGCGGGAGTTGACGGCTGCAATTTCTGTCGCGATTTGTCCACTCAGTTTCCCGTCAAGGGTAGAGATGGCTTTTGAGATGGCCTGCTGGTAAGCAGAGGTTATTTCTGCACGGGCCGTTGCGAGATCGGCGCGCAACTGAACTATATCGGCAGCATTGTCGCTGATGGCTTTTGCGTTATTGGAGATGGCCGTCGCATTGGCCGATATCAGGGCGGCATTGGCGGCGATATCTTGAGCATTCTTGGCAATGGCCGACGCATTGTCGGAAATCAGTTTTTCATCTGACGTTGCACGATTCTGGAGTGCGGTAATTGCCGATGTGTTCGTCGCGATGGCAGCCTCGTTTGCCTCAATCAGCTGTTTATTGGCGGCAATCAATTGTTCACAGGCGTCAATATCGGAAGCATTGGCCGCTATGTTTTGAGAATTGGTTGCTATCGCGGCGGCATTTTTAGAGATATTGGTGGTATTGGCCGCCACCTTGCCGGCCAGTTCGGAAAGGTCTGCGCTCAGACCGTTCAATTGATTTTGAAGACCGGCTATGAGACTTTTGTTATTGTTAATCTTTGTGGTAAGACTGGTTTCAAGGCTATTGATAAGTCCTTTAAGATAAGTCTTCTGGCTTGTCAGTTGCCCTTCAAGATTGGTCTTGAGTGCTGCAATCTTGGCATCTGTCTGAGCGATAGTATAATAACCGGCTAACTGATTGTTTACCCATGTCTTTATCGCAGACTCACTCGCTGCTATGGCGCTCTGGATAGCTGTAGTATAAGCAGCAGTGATCTCCTCCTTGGCCGTTGACAGGGCAGCATTGCAGTCAGATACGGCCTGGCCTATCTTCTCCTGGAGGGATTCATCCAATGTCGAGATGGCAGCGTCCAATTCGGTCTGTGTGATTCCGGAGACACCGCCACCCAACTGCTCCATCTGCTGGTTGATTGCTGCAATCTGGGCCCGAATGGTGCTGATGATTCCGGCGGTGGCGTTAAACTGCTCGAGCGTGACAAAAGAGGCTGACGCCCAGGCCTTCACGCTATTGTCTCCCTCACTTATATATGCCTTAAGGTCGTTCTCTACATAGTTTTTCAGTGAGGTGATTTGCCGTTGGAGGTCTTGATCCTTTGCCTGTAGCGCTTCCAGCAGCGAATTGATGGATTTCAACTGCGCTGCGACCGAACTCTTATATGCTTCAAGCTGGGCCAGAGCATTGGCTTCGGCGGCAGAAATGTCGTCAGATAACTCCTTTTTCAAATCGGCGATGCTCTTGGTCAGGTCTCGATCCGCTTTCTCGAGGGCATCTTTCTGCTCCTGAAGAGTAGTGATATAACCCCTGAGCTCGTTGTCTACTGTCTGAAGGTTCCCGATTGACAGCGAGATTCCGGCTACTTGAGAATTCAATGTCGCAATCTGGTCAGACTTGATTTCATCGATCTGTTTCTGGAGATTGTTTATTTTCTCCTTGTTGCAGGATAGAGTGAACAGGGCAATGATTGCCACGGATAAGATTGTAAATAACCTTTTCATACGCATCTGTCCCGTGGTGCCCATGCGGGGTATATAATAAAGAAAGTGTGGGCCTCCTTAGCTTTCTTATCCTACAATCGGGCTCTGGACTGCCTAAGAATGAATAAGAATGGAATATGCTCACACTTTCTGCTATAGTGTGGGCAGAAGCCCATAGTATAGCCAGTGCAAGCGTCGCACTCTTCCCATTCTAATTGAATTGTCCAGATTCGATTGTAAGGAATCGCTAAACGCTTTCTATGTATTTTTATCATTTGGCCTTTCTAGCCAGATGATGTGCAAATATAGTTTTTTTCTGTGAGCCGGACAAACAATGCTCGACATTTTGTTCGTTCAATCAATGGAATAGAACAAGTGGAGCGGTAAGATATCTGATTATTCCCGGTTGACTGATTGGGGCGAATCACAGGCGTTATCAATGATCGCTATGTTCCTTGGAAAGTACGGGAAGGCGAAAATGCCACCAACGATACATAGCAATATGTCCGGTGTAACAGCATTTCTACGGATGAAACTGTGTTCCTGAGCCTTTGGTCCGGCGCCTACAGATCGGGCGCTGCGGGCGGCTCGGCCAAAGGCCGTCCTCGCGCTTGACTGTTGACCGGTTATCCTACTTTTTGTCCAGGTGACCCTTTTTGTCCAGGTGACTCGCGCCCGACTGTTGCCGGGGTTATCACCAGAAATGTCCAGGTGATCGCTGATTCAGATATGATTGGTGCCGTTCCCGTGCGCACCAGGCCCCTTTCTGCGCACGCGGGCTTCTGAAAATCATTGCGGTGAGTGAAAACGCCCCTGGTGCGCACGGCGATGTTCCACGCGCCGGAGGATGTTCCACGGACGGGGCGCAGACGAGATTGCTCAGGTGGCAGCGAATTTACACTGGAGGAAAACGGCTCAACGCTGGTGGCAGCTAAGTGCTTGATAGAGAAGCCTAAAGCAACATTGCCTGTATTGACATTAGGACAGGCAAATCATTTAACTTACTGATTGATGGCTACTTATCCGCCACCGGTCTGTGTCGTCCTGAAAAAAGTTTACCAAAAAAAGTAAACTTTTATGGAAGCGAAAT
>OIWU01001087.1_pt1 | contig 28803 bp, 26 predicted proteins | sample 1587711 | NCBI WGS metagenome assembly OIWU01 (sample SAMEA3888909, study PRJEB22519) | human gut metagenome | biome: human gut; feature: human-associated habitat; material: faeces | place: Denmark | collected 2010 | reverse complement strand
GCAGGACCTCGGCGGTGGCGGGGCACTGATCCAGCACACGGCCGCCGTGGTTGGAAACGACAATGCCGGCGGCTCCGGCTTCCAGTGCCTTTTCCGCACCCTTTACCGTCATGATGCCCTTGAGGATAAAGGGCTTGCCGGCCATGGCGGCGATCTCCTTCAGCTGGTCCACGGTTTTACTGCCGGCGGGGGGATTCAGTCCCTTTAGGAAGGGCAGGCCGGCAGCGTCGATATCCATGGCGATGGCGCAGGGATCAGCGGCCTTTACCAGGTCCATCTTCTGCCGGACGGTTTCCAGATTCCAGGGCTTCACAGTGGGAACACCGCAGCCGCCGTTGGCTTTCAGGGCATCCGCGGCGCCTTCCATGACGGCGGGGTTGGTGCCGTCACCGGTGAAGGCGAGGATACCGGCCTTGGCGCAGCCCTCCACCAGTACATTGTTATAGCGCAGGTCGTCATATTTGTCGCTGTAATGCATAGCCACGGCACCAACGGGGCCGGCCATTACGGGGATCGTCAGCTTGTGGCCGAAGAAATCATAAGAGGTGTCCACATCACCGTTTTCGCAGATGGTGTCCATATTGACGCACAGCTCCTGCCATTTCTGGTAGTTGCGGATGGCACCGGTGCCCAGACCCTTGGCGCCGGGACCAGGGACCGTGTTTTTGCAGGCGAGGCCGTTGCACACAGGGCAGGCGTGGCATTTGCCCATGCAGGTCCGGGCCTGCTCCAAAACTTCCTGATAAGTCATTGCAGTTTCCTCCTGAATCGTATAGCTTTGTAAAAATCCCGTTAAAGATCAAACATATTCCCGATTGGCCTCATTTTACAGCAGGCGGCAGAAAAATACAAGTCGGTAAAATGTTGAGAGCGGCGGAACTTTTTGGCGGGAATTTCGTCTATATAAGTAGAAGAGCGGCACGACCGCTGAAAAAGGAGGAGGCGCCATGAAAAGAAAGTTATTTGTCTGTTTTCTCGCAATGATTATGCTCCTGAGTCTGACTGCCTGCGGAGCCAGCAGCAAAACTGCGGCTTCCGTTGATTCCAGCGCCAACGACCACCCTGCGGAAAGCCCCGCCGTGACAGAGGAGAAGGGATATTTCGACGCTGACACCAACGGCTATGATGACGAGGGTCGGGACAGCGGCGGAGGTGTTCTGGAAAACCAGAAGATCATCTACACCGGGGACATCAATCTGGAGACCACGGAGTTTGACGAGGCCGTCAAGGCGCTGGCAGCACTGGCGGAGGTCAAGGGCGGCTATCTGGAGAGCAGCACCGTAGGCGGCGGGAGCCGGGGCTACCGGTGGGCGGATTATACCGTCCGGGTGCCCTCCGCTCAGTTTCAGGGCTTTCTGGATCAGGCCGGGGAGCTTGCCCATGTGACGTGGCGGAACACCAATTTGGAAAACATTACAGAGACCTATTATGACACGGCGGGCCGCCTGAAGACCCAGCAGATCAAGCTGGAGCGGTTGCAAAAGCTGCTGTCCCAGGCGGAAAACATGGAGGACATCATCACCATTGAGTCCGCCATTTCCGAAACAGAGTGGAATATCGAGGACCTTTCCGGCACCCTGCGGCACTATGACGCGCTGGTGGACTTCGCCACCATCAACGTCCATGTGTCGGAGGTCTATAAGTATTCCGACACGGAGGAACTGCCGGAGAATTTCGGAGATCGCCTGAGCAGCGCTATGAGCCGGGGCTGGCATTCCTTTGTGAACGGCATGGAGGACTTCGCCGTGGCGCTGGCGTACAGCTGGATGTGGCTGATCCTGTGGGTGGTCATCATCGTGACGGCGGTGGTCATCCTGCGGAAGATCCGGCGGCGGAGCGGAATGAAAAAACCGCTGTTCAAGAAGAAAAACGATGTAAAACCGGATGACAAGTCCGGTGATACCTGATAGACTAAAGGCAGCGGGAGACCGCTGCCTGAGACTGTCGATAAAGTAGTAAATTCTCCGCGACGGTAAGGTAGGGCAGCCGTTAGCGGCTATGCCGCTCTACGGATGCCGCATACCCCTTGCGGGTAAAGGGTGTGCGCGGGAAACCCAAGAAGGGGAAACGGGCGAAGCGCCGCCAGCGGCGGATAAAGCGAGCCTGTTTCGAGGAAGGCCCCCGGTTTTCGGGGGCAAAGCACACGGAAACCGGCTGGGCCGACGGTGTATTCCTGCACCATGCGGGGAGAAAAGACTTTTTCGACACGCTGAGGCAGCGGGAGACCGCTGCCTTTTCTGATATTTTAGGAGGGATCGTTATGAAGCTGACCTGGCTGGGACACGCCTGTTTTCTTTTGGAGGAGGACGGCTATCGCATTGTACTGGACCCGTATACCGGCGTGGCGGAGTACCCGCCTTTGCACATACAGGCCCACGCCGTTTTTTGCAGCCACGGCCATTTTGACCATCACGCCACAGACTGTGTGGAGCTGCTGCCGGAGCGGGAAAGCCCGTTTACGGTCCGGGAGGTAGAGACCTTTCATGATGACCGGGGCGGCGCGCTGCGGGGGACCAACACGGTCCGGATTTTTACAGCCGGCGGCCTGTCTGTGGCCCATCTGGGCGATCTGGGGCACCAGCTGACGGTGGAGCAGGCGGCGGCCATCGGCCCGGTGGACGCCGTGCTGGTGCCGGTAGGGGGCGTTTACACAGTGGATGCCGCCGGAGCAAAGGCAGTGTGCGATGCGCTGCATCCCCGCTGCGTGGTGCCTATGCACTACCACCACGCGCCCTACGGCCTGACGGAGGTGGACAGCGTGGAGCCGTTTCTGGAGCTGTGGCCCGCGGAGGAGGTCCACCATCTGCAAGGGGCGGCGTTTGAGCTGACCGAGCAGACTGCCGGGGTCATGGTTCCTTCGTTTGAAGAATAGCTCTTGACAAAACGATGAATACTATGTAATATAGTTTTGAAAACTATATTACACGGCAATGAGGTGATCGTATGGTACAGAACAGACAGGTGACCCTGTTAGGGGATTCCATCTTGAAGGGAATTCAGGTAGATCTGGGTGACCGGCGCTATCGTACTCATAATGAGATCAATATGGAGGCTTTGGAATCGGAATTTCAGCTTTCCATTCATAATGACGCGCACTTTGGAGCCACGGTCCGCAAGGGCAGCCGCTTGCTGGACCGGATGCTGGCCCGGAAGCTGCCCTGCGACATGATGGTGATGGACTTCGGCGGCAATGACTGCGATTTCCACTGGAAGGAGATCGCGGAGGACCCCACGGGGGACCATCAGCCCAACGTGCCGCTGCCGGAGTTTGTGGAGCTGTACCGGGAGATGATCCGGCGGGTACGGAGCCACGGTATCCGGCCCATCCTTACCAACCTGCCGCCGCTGGACAGCGAGCGTTTTTTCAACTGGTGGTGCGGAGATCTGGACAAAGAGGCTGTGATGCGCTGGCTGGGAGACGTGGGCAACATCTACGTCTGGCAGGAGCGGTATTCCCGGGCAGTGGAGCGTCTGGCTCGGGAGGAAAATGTGCCGCTGGTGGATGTCCGAGGAGCCTTTTTGGACTACGGCCATCTGGAGCAGACCCTCTGCGCCGATGGTACCCACCCCAACACCGTTGGTCAGGGCTTGATCACAAAGGCGTTTCAGGATTTTGGCCGGGGGCTGCGGCTGGCCGGTCAGACCGTCTGACAGAAGGACAAAAATACGGGCCGGTTTTGAAAACCGGCCCGTATTTTTTACAGCTTTTTGAAGATGTGGATGCGGAAGGATGCCTGACAGTCCAGATTTTCCAACGCTTCCATCCGCTCTACGCCCGCCTTGGGGGTTTTCCAGCAGTAGGGCGTCATACGGAAGAGGGATTGGATATCCGCCTGATTTGCCAGATGGAGGGTGAAGTCCACCGGAACGATGGCCTCATAGGTGAAGCCCTCGTAGGGAGTTTCCTTTTCCTCGTTGGGGTAGGGCGCATCGTAGAGGACCCGCTTCAGCTCCCACAGATGGTCGGCGCCGGGTACCACATAGAGAAAATGGCCTCCGGGCTTCAGGACCCGGCGGAATTCGTCAATGGCCAAGGGGGAGAAGCAGTCCAGCAGCAGGTCTGCCGTTTCATCCGCAAAGGGAAGATGATAGCAGGAGGCCACTGCGAATTCCACCTGCTTTTCCCGTTTGGCGGCCAGCCGGAGGATAGATTTGGAGATGTCGATACCGGCTATAGCGGGCGTTTTCCCGGCGGCAGTCAGGGCTGCCCGGATGCCGACAGTGTAGTACCCCTCTCCGCAGCCGGCATCCAAAATCACCGGATGCTCGCCCACAAGCGGCAAAATCTGGCTGCAAAGCGTATTTAAGAGCGGCATATAATACTCTTTGGATAGGAAATCCCGGCGGGCTGCCGACATAGCCTTGTCATCGCCGGGATCGGCGGAGTGCTTCTGATTGGGGGGCAGCAGATAGGTGTAGCCCTCCTTGGCGATGTCATAACTGTGTCGGTCAGCGCAGCGGTAGACCCGTTCCTCCCGGTCCAGCGGACCGCCGCAGACAGGACAGCGGAACAGAGATTTCATACGATCCCTCCTATGCGTTCAGATCTTGGGTCACGTCATGGATCCACTTGCCGCCGCGGATCCGGTGCAGGCCGAAGGGAACCTTCAAAGCGGATTCCGTGGCCATGATGAAGCAGAAGATGGCGATGGGAGCGTGGAGTACCAGCCCCAGCAGCACCAGCAGCGGCAGGGTGAAGCACCACAGGGGGAGAACGTCGATCAGCATGGCGATCCGCACATCGCCGCCTCCCCGGAGAACGCCCACGATGCCGGTGGTGGCAAAGGCGTGGAGCGGGGCAGAGATGGAGTAGCAGATCATCATGGTCACGCAGAGAGACGCTGAGGCGGCGGTCATGGAGAACAGAGGCAGCACGTGGGGCTTCAGCACGAGCCAGAACAGCAGCTGCTCCGCTATTGCGACACCAAAGCCGGTGCAAAAGGCCACAAAGGTCAGGGCCTGACCAATGGGATAGGCGTTTTTGCCGCCCATGCCCACCTCCTTGCCGACGATCACGGCGGCCGCCGCTGCCACGCCGAAGATGGCTACCGTCACCATCTTGTCGATGTTGCCCGCCACGGTGTAGGCAGAGATCAAATCCGTGCTGCCCGCCATGTGGCCCATGATGACGGTGTAGAGTGAGGTGCCGGTACCCCAGAGAGTCTCGTTCAGCAGCACCGGCGTGGAGAATTTCACGAAGCTGCGGAAGGTGGCCTTGCCGGGCCGGAGAATACAGGCGGGCAACAGAGGCATCTGCTTGCAGCGCAGGGCGTAGACAAGGGAAATGACAAATTCCACCACACGGGAGGAGAAGGTGGCGATGGCAGCGCCGGTGATCCCCAGTGCGGGCAGACCCAGCTTGCCGAAGATCAGGATGTAGTTGCCTACGGTGTTGCAGACGGTGGAAATGGCGAATACCGTCATGCCGAAGCGGGGATTCTCAATGCTCTGCTGCATACCGATGTAGATGGAGGAGAGGGAGTTGAGAATATAGGAGAAGCCCACGATGCGGATGTAGGAGGTGCCCAACTCCACCAGACGGGCATTGTCGGTAATGAGCATCAGCACCTGTCGGGGGAACAGACCCATGGTCAGAGCGCAGAGGGTGGAAATGCCTCCTGCCACAAAGAAGCCGATGCCCATGACCCGGTTGATGGATTCCCGATCTCCCCGACCCCAGAACTGGCTGATGAGCACGCGGGAGCCGCTTTGCAGACCGAAAACGATGAGCTGGATGATATAGATGGGTACATTGGCCACGGTGACGGCGGACATCTGCTCCTGACCGACCAGACCCACCATGAAGGTGTCCATGAAGCCAAGAGAGGTGGTGATGAGGTTCTGAAGGACCACTGGCAGAGCCAGTGTAAAGACCCGGCGGTAGAAGCCGGGCTCCCGGCGAAGATAGCTGAAATTCATAAAATGAAATTCCTTATTCAGAATAATAAATGGAATCCATGTTTTGTCAGGGCGTGTACCTGACAAAACATACTTTGCGGTTCACAAGTGTGCGAGCATAGCGAGCTCTCCAGAGGGGCGTCTCTTGCAGCTTTGCGGCAATTCACCTTCTGCATAGCAGTGAACCGTGTGGGGAATTCTCAAGGGGGAGTCTGCTCCCCCTTGATATTTTATAGCTTTATAGCATGGGCATCCGGTGATCGTGATGATTCCGGAGGGCCTCCGCACAGGCGTCGATCTCGGCGAAGGTGGTCTCGGGGCCGAAGCTCAGCCGGATGACACCGGCAGCCACCCGCTTAGGCAGGCCCAGAGCCGACACGACCTGACTGGACTTGCCATGATGACAGGCGGAACCGGCGGAGACGCAGATTCCCTGACTGCCAAGATCGTTTACCACATTCTGGCTGGGCCAGCCCGCCATGGAAACGGACAGGACATGGGGGGCCTTGCCGCTACCGATGATCTGGAGATCCGGAATGGCCGTCAGCTTTTCCACAGCGTAGGCCTTGACCTCTGCCATGTGCCGGAGCTTGTCCTCCAGATGATCCCAGCGGAGCTCCACCGCCTTGGCAAAGCCTGCGATCTGGGCAGTGGCCTCCGTACCGGAGCGCAGGCCCATTTCCTGACCGCCGCCGGGCAGCAAGGGCCGGGGATTCCGAACCCGGGGGCCGATATAAAGAGCACCGATGCCCTTGGGGGCGCCGACCTTGTGGCCGGAGATGGCGATGAAGTCCGCTCCCAGAGCTTTGGCAGAGAAGGGGACTTTCAAAAAGCCTTGGACCGCGTCGGTGTGGAGCAGGGTTTTTTCGTTGACGGCCTTCAAACCCTTGGCGATGTCTGCAATGGGATAGATGCTGCCCAGCTCGTTGTTCACCATCATCACGGACACCAGCGCCGTGTCCGGCCGCACCGCCGCCAGAACGGATTCGGCGGAAATGTCGCCGTTTTGATCCGGCAGGATGGTCGTGACCTCCCAGCCCTCCTGCTCCAGCTGCTGGCAGCAGTTGAGGACGGCGTGGTGCTCCACGGCGGTGGTGACGATGTGGCGGCCCACATGGCGGTTCTGCCAGCAGGCGGCCCGGATGGCCCAGTTGTCACCCTCGGTGCCGCAGGAGGTAAAGAAAAGCTGGTTTGCTTCGCAGCCTACGGCTTTGGCAATCACAGCCCGCCAATCCTCCACGCTGCGGCGCATTTCCTGTCCGAAGGGATATTGTGCGTTGGGGTTGGCGTACTGTTCTGTCAGCACGGTGTACATGGCGTCCGCCACAGCCTTGGGGACCGGCGTGGTGGCGGCGTGGTCCAGATAGATCATAAAAAATCCTCCTCTTGCCCTATTCCGAAAATAAACGTATAATGGGAGGGAAATCACGGGAATCCCCCCGGAAATCTCTTTCAATAGCGTAATTATTCATTATATAAGAACGATTCTGAAAACGCAAGGAGAACCTATGAAAGTTGCCATTTACACCCTTGGCTGCAAGGTAAATCAATATGAGACGCAGGCTATGGAGCAGACCCTCCGGGCAAAAGGACATCAGGTGGTGGAATTTTCCGACGAAGCCGACGCCTATGTGGTGAATACCTGCTCCGTCACTGCCGTCAGCGACCAGAAGTCCCGGCAGGTGATCCACCGGGTACAGAAGCAGCATCCGGCGGCGGTGGTGGCAGTGTGCGGCTGCTATCCCCAGACCCATCCGGAGGATGTGCGGAAGCTGGGGGTGGATCTCATCGCCGGTACCGGTGACCGGGAGGGGTTCGTTTCCCTGCTTGAGGAGGCTGCCGCCGGAAAGAAAAATCTGGAGGCCATTGACAAGTCCTTTGAGCGGCGGGTGTTTGAGGTGCTGCCTGCCGGCGGCATGGAGGGCCGCACCCGCGCCATGCTGAAAATCGAGGACGGCTGCGTGAACTTCTGCACCTACTGTATCATCCCCTACGCCCGGGGACCGGTGCGCTCCCTTTCGCTGGAACAGGCGGTGGAGCAGACGCGGCAGCTGGCAGCAGAGGGCTACCGGGAGATCGTGCTGACAGGCATCGAGATCTCCTCCTGGGGCCATGACTTCAAAAACGGCCAAAGCCTTATCGACCTGCTGGAGGCCCTGTCCGCCGCGGCGCCGGAGGTGCGCCTGCGGCTGGGCAGTCTGGAGCCCCGCACTGTGACGGAGGACTTCTGCCGCCGGGCGGCGGCGCTGCCGAACTTGTGCCCCCAGTTCCACTTGTCTATGCAGAGCGGGTGCGATGCCACCTTGAAGCGGATGAACCGGAAGTACGATACCGCCCGGTATCTGGAATCAGTAGAGCTGCTGAACCGCTGGTTTGATCGCCCCGCCGTTACCACAGATCTCATCACCGGCTTCCCGGAGGAAACGGAGGAGGAGTTCGCTCAGACCTTAGACTTCATCCGGAAGTGCCGCTTTGCCCAGATGCACATTTTTCCCTACTCCATCCGTCCCGGCACCCCGGCGGCCAAGATGGAACAGGTACCCAAGGCTGTCAAGGAGGAGCGGGCCCGCCGGGCGGCGGCGGTGGCGGAGGAAATGCACAGGAGCTATTTGGAGGGCTGCGTGGGCCGGACGTATCCGGTGCTGTTTGAGCAGCCGAAAAACGGGAAATTCTTCGGCCACGCCCCGAACTATATGGAAGTTTTGGTGGACGGTGCGGAGCTGCATAATGCACTGCGGACCGTGCGGATCACCGATGTGGACGGCGAGGCCCTGTTGGGAGAAATCGTGGAACAGGAGGCGGAAGCATGAGGATCGGCAGTCACTTTTTCGCTTATCTTTCCCGGATGCGCTTCATCCAGCGCTGGGCGCTGATGCGGAACACGGCCCCGGAAAACGTGCAGGAGCACAGCCATCAGGTGGCGGTGCTGGCCCACGCCTTAACGGTGATCCGCAACGAGAAATTTGGTGGACATATCGACGCCGGAGCGGTGGCGGTGGCGGCGCTGTATCATGACGCCAGCGAGATCCTGACCGGCGATATGCCTACGCCCATCAAGTACGACAACCCCGCCATCCGCAAAGCCTACAAGGAGGTGGAAGCGGTGGCGGAGGAAAAGCTGCTGCATATGCTGCCGGAGGAATTTCAGCCGGTGTACGCCCCCATCCTCACGGTGACGGACCCGGAGACGGAGCGGCTGGTGAAGGCGGCGGACAAGCTGTCCGCCTACATCAAATGCGTGGAGGAATTGAAGGCCGGGAACAGCGAGTTCCGGGACGCCGCCGCCCAGACCCGCGCGGCGCTGGAGGAATACGAGCTGCCGGAGGTTGCGTATTTTCTGGAGACCTTCATGCCCAGCTTTTCTCTCACACTGGACCAGTTGAAATAGCGGGAAAGCTGGCGGAGCGGCCCCGTGGAGGCAAATTCTATGAAGATAACGATCGATTTCGGGCATCCGTATTTTGAGGAGAACGTCTTATTGGGGCTCACACCGGATGACCTGAATTGCTTTTACGCGGACGCAAGTGAAGTAGACCGGCTCAACCTGTTCTTCGTTTTGGAGGCGTCGCTGCATAGGTTTCAAGGGGAAGAACGCATGAAAACCGCTGCCTACTGTGCGTTTTTGATGGCGTATTATCTTTTTATCGCATTGACACCGCCTGCGTCTTTTGAGCTTGCAGAGTTCAATATAGACAGGGCGCTGGAGTGGGATGAAACCCCGGAGTATCGCCAGTGGAAAGCGATCATAGATGAGGGAAATTGATGAATCTGAATCGTCAGACGAATCGATGGTGTCCCCCTCGTGTACGGTATCCGGCTATGTTCCGCAAAACCGAAGAAAGCCAAGCCGCATTCGCGGCTTGGCTTTCTTCGGTTATATGAAACTGTTTCCCTATTTTTTGGGCGGTTCCCGCCACTTTTCGGCGGGGACACGCCGCTGCTTCAGCCGATGGACCGTAAGCTGCCGCAGCAAGGCGTACAGTACACTGCACAGGGGAATAAACACCAGCATTCCCAGAATGCCCATGAGACTGCCGCCCACCGTCACGGCCGCCAGCACCCAGATGGAGGGCAGTCCCACGGAAGAGCCCACCACATGGGGATAGATGAGGTTTCCCTCGATCTGCTGGAGCACCAGGAACAGGACGATGAACCACAGCGCCTGCCACGGATCGTTCACCAGCATCAAAAGCGCACCCACGGCGCAGCCGATGAACGCCCCTACAATGGGGATCAGGGCGGTCAGTGCGATCAGAACGCCCACCAGCAGTGCGTAGGGAAAATGGAGCAGGGTCATGGATACAAAAAACATGGTGCCCAGGATCACGGCCTCCAGGCATTGACCGGAGAGAAAGCTGGAAAAGGTTCGCTCACTGAGCCGCAGAATATTCAGAAGCTGATCCGCGGCGGCTTCCGGCAGAAAGGCGTAGCAAAGCTGACGGCCCTGCCGGGCCAGTTTTTCCTTTTGCAGCAGGATGTACAGAGAAAAGATCAGGCCGATGAAAAAGGTTGTGACGCCGCTGACGATGCCGCTGACCAGCCCACCGCCGGAGATCAGAAGGCCCTTGCCCCAGTTCTGGACCAGCCCCACGGCCTTCTGGGAAAGACCGGCCCAGTCGATAGACAGCCCTTCGATCTGGTTTGCCAGAAGGGGCAGGTATTCCTGAAAGCGGGCGGCGCTTTCCTGCAAGCGCTCAAAGGCTTCCGGTACCTGCGCCGCGATGGAGGTGACAGCGTCCCTCACGCCGGGGATGATCACCATTCCCGCCAGCGCCAGCACTGCGGATACTGCCGCAACGGTGAGCAGCAGTGCCAGAGGGCGGCGCAGCTTATTGGCCTTTTTTGCGTGGGGAAACAGGCAGCGCTCCAGCGCCCGCATGGGGACATTGAGAATAAAGGCGATGGCACAGCCCAGCAGCAGCGGGGACAAAATGCCCAGCAGCCACCCGGCGGCGCCTGCCACCACATCCAGATGCAGCAGCGCCGCGGCGAAGGCGATGCCGCCGCAGACAACGCCCAACAGGGCTTTCACGGTCTGCTTGTTGAATTCCATATGTCAGGTTCCTTTCGTTGAATCAGACACCAGTCGGGTCTCCTTCCACTTGCCGCTCCGGAAACGGATCGTAAACAGCGCGCCCCGGAGACATTCGTCGCAGGCCATGGCAATCCAGATGCCCGCAAGACCCCAGTTCAGCGCGTGTCCCAGCAGCCAGCTTCCGCCTACGGCCACGATCCACATGCTGAAAATGCCCACGCCCACAGGGTACCAGACGTCGCCGGCGGTGGTGAGGCAGCGGGTCATGACGATATTGATGGACCGCCCGATCTCCAGACCGAACTCCACATAAAGGATCTGCCGGCCCAGCGCGTGGATCACAGGATCATCGGTGAAGATGCTGTAAATGGGATCGCAGAAAATGAGGATCAGCAGTGTCAGCAGCTCGGAGGCAGCCAGCGCGATGCGGATGGTGGACCAGACACGGCCGCTGACCTCGTCCAGCTTCCGGCCGCCGATCATGTAGCCCAGAATGATCTGGGTGGCCTGCCCCACGGCGATGGAGTACACATAGGCCACGTTGGCCAGCATACTGCCATAGACCTTGGCGCTGACCACCGCCGCACCCATCAGATTGATGAAACGGAGGATGAAGGTCTGGGATACGTTGTAGGACAGGGCCTCCGTACCGGAGGGCAGGGCGATGCCCAGCAGGGCGCGGAAGGTCTTTGCGGGGAAGGGGTGCAGATATTGCAGGGAAAAACGGACGGTGCATTTGCGCTTCAGAGTGATGCAGGCCAGCGTCAGGCCCACAGCCTTGGAGATCACGGTGGATACGGCGGCGCCTGCCACGCCCATTTGCGGGAAGCCGAAGAAGCCGTTGATCAGAATGGCGTTGCCTACCACATTCAGAAGGTTCATGGAAACGGAGAGCACCACCACCTCTTTCAGCAGGGTGTAGCTCCGCAGAACGGCGCAGAGCTGGATATACAGCCCCTGAAGCAGTACCGTACCGCCTACGATGCGGGTGTAAAGGCAGGCACCGTCAAAGGCGTCCTCCGGCGTCCGCAGGAGCTGAAAGACCAGTTCCGGCTCTAAAAGCAAAAACAGGCCCACCAGAAAGCTGAACACGGCGCTGACCGTAACGGCCACGGTGACGATCTCGCTGCATTCCTCACCGACCCGGCCCGCGCCGATGTGCTGGGTCAGGAGAATGGTGGCGGCGGTGCTCATGGTGGTGAGCACGATGATGACCACGTTCATCACCTGATTGCCGTTGCCGATGGCGGCCACGGCTGCGGGGCCGAAGTGGGAGATCATGAATTGGTCCATATTGCCCACCAGAAGCTGTAAGAGAAGCTCCGCGAAGATGGGCAGCGAGAGGTGAAAGACCCGTCGGGTTTGAGGTGAAAACTGCAATGTCATATAAATAGCTCCTTGCTTGAGAAGTAATCGTTTAATATCGGAGCAAGTATATGCGTACAACGGTTTGGTTGCAAGCGGCAAAGCGCCGAAAGAAGTGTGAAATTCCGGGCTTCTTTCAGCGTTTTCCCTATTTTTGGCGCAAATCAGTCCTCGCGGTACCGGTCTGCCTGATGACAGTATTCCCGGGCGGATTCCCGGTTGCTCTCGATCTCGGCCTCCGTCAGGGGACGGACCACCTTGGCGGGGCTGCCCAGGATCATGGAGCCGGCGGGAGCGTCCATTTTGCCGGTGACCAGCGCCCCGGCGCCTACGATGCAGTTATCGCCGATCTTTGCACCGTTGAGAACGGTGGCGCCCATGCCGATGAGCACGTTGTCGCCCACGGTGCAGCCGTGGACAATGGCCCCGTGGCCGATGGTGCAGCCGGAACCGACCGTGGTCTCCTCGTGCAGCACCGCGCAGTCCTGAACGTTGGTGTTGTCACCCACTTTGATGGCGCCGTCATCTCCGCGGAGGACGGCATTGTACCACACGTTGACATTCTTTCCCAGGGTCACGTCTCCCACGATGGCGGCACCGGGGCAGACAAAAACGGATTCGTCAAATTTCGGTTTTGTGATCATATAATTCTCTCTTTCTTGTTAGGTCTGCCGCATCAGATGGCAAAGTTTCCGTTGATAAAGACGGGGATCTCCCGGCCGTCATGGGTGGTGCCCACGATGGAGAGGTCGGCGGTGCCAACCATGAAATCCACATGGGTCAGCGAATAGTTCAGGCCGTGGGCCTGCACCTCCTCCCGGGTCATGGACTCGCCGCCTTCAATGCACTCGGGATATGCCTCGCCGAAGGCCAGATGGCAGGAAGCGTTTTCGTCAAACAGGGTGTTGTAGAACAGGATCTTCTGATTGGAAATGGGGCTGTCATAGGGGACCAGAGCCACTTCTCCGAAGTAGCTGGCGCCTTCGTCCACACTGATGGCGGCTTTCAGGAATTCCTCACCCTTTTCGGCGTGAGCCTCAACAATCTTGCCGTCCCGGATGATGAAGTAGAACTTGTCGATGATGTTGCCGCTGTCCACCAGAGGCATGGCGGAATAGACCACACCGTTAATACCGGTTTTCAAAGGGGCGGTGAAGATTTCCTCCGTGGGCATGTTGGCCACGAACTCCACCCCGTTTTTCATCACGGAGTTGCCGGCGGCCCAGAGATGGTCCTCCGGCAGCTGGATGGTGAGGTCAGTGCCCAGAGAATTGGTGTAGTGCAGGTATTTGAAGTGGTACTCGTTCAGCAGCTTTTTCCGGCGGCCCAGGGTGTCCAGATGCTGGCGCCATGCGGAAACGGCGGTGCCGTCTCCCTGAATGCGGACGGAGCGGAGAATGGCATCCCACAGCTTTTCCATGGCCCGATCCTCCGGCAGCTCCGGGAACACGGTGGCGGCCCAGGAGGGAATGGACACCGAGGCGATGCACCAAGGGAAGCCGTTGCTCATCTGGAGCCGGTCAAAGGTCTTGCGGAGCACGGAACCGGACTTCTGAGACCGGACCAGCCGGTCGGGGTCCACGCCCTTCAGCGTTTCCGGATCGCTGGCGGCAATGGCCAGATAGGCGGCTCCCATTTCCGCATAGCTGGTGAAAAACTTTTCGCGCCACTCCGGCGTGTCATCGAAAACGGAGGCGTCCGCCCGGAGGAACTTCTGCCGGCTAAGATAGTCGTCACTCCAGTTCATGATGACCTCCCGGCAGCCTGCGTCATAGGCCGCGTCAGCACACAGCCGGGCGAAGGAGGCGCACTCCACCGGCGATGAAATGATGAGGGTCTGGCCCTTTTGAACATTCAGGCCTACTTCGATCAGTAATTTTGCATATTCCTGCAGCTTTGTATCCATAAAACAGCTTCCTTTCCCGCAGCGAGGCCGCGGCTGAGATTTGACAGACGATTTATGTCTTGGGTATGTTGACGTCCTGCTCCAGACGGTCCTTCCGCATACTGATGAGCACACCGTTCATCTCCGCACCCAGAATCAATGTGAATGCCGAGAGGTTCAGCCAGATCAGCACCACAATGACGGCGCCGATGGAGCCATAGAGCACAGAGTAGTGGGAGAAGTGGTTGACGTAGTAGGAATAGAGCCAGCTGAACGCCATCCACGCTGCCAGAGAGAACAGAACGCCGGGACAGATATTTTTCAGGGGTTGGATGGTATCCTGGGCCAGGGCGTAGAGCAGGAACAGTGCCAGAAAGCTGACGGCCCCGGCTACGGGGAACCGCAGCGTTACCCACAGGTCCGCCAGAAATTCCGGCAGGTGAAAATGCTCCACGGCGTACCACAGCGCCCGCTCTCCGAAGGTCATCAGAGACAGGGTCAGGGCGATGGTGACAATGAGGGTCACGGTATAGAGCAGCACCTTGATCCATTGGGTGATAAAGCCCTTGGGCGGGCCTAAATGGTAGGCTGTCCGCACGGCGGCCATCAGAGAGTTGGTGGCCCGCATGGGGAAGTAGATGGAAAAGACCAGACCGAATACCATGAGTTGGGGGCTGGGATTGTCGGTGACGTAAGTGAAGTACATCCGGAGCAGGTCCACCACTTCCTCCGGCAGAAAATCCGAGAGGACGGTCATCATGCCGGTGATGTTCAGATCCAGCAGACCCAGCAGGGCGCTGATGAAAATGAGGAAGGGAAAGATCATGAACAGCAGGTAAAAGGCCAGCGCCGCACTCTGCATGGCCACGTTATGCCGCCCGCAGCGATGGGCCATCAGTACACAGAAGCGGAGAAAACGGTTTTTCGGCAGGGTGTTGTCCCACATAGCAGTGTCTCCCTCCGGGAAGATTTTACTCCCATTTGGCCCAGACGTCCGGGCAGTAGCCCACAGTGGCTTCCTTGCCATTGCGGACAATGGGGGTGTTGAACAGCTCTGGATATTCAAGCAGCTTTTCCTCTTGGGCGTCCGGGGTGATATAGGCCATGTAAAGCTCCTCGTACGCCCGGCATTTTGTATTCACCAGCGCCTTAAAGCCAACTTTTTGCTTGACGGATTGGTACTCCCGGGGAGATAATCCCTTTGAGGGAACGTCGATATACTGATATTTGATACGGCGCTCCTTGAACCAGCGCTCCGCCTTCTTCGTGTCGAAGGATTTGGAGGAGCCGAAGATCTGAATGTTCATAGATAACTTCCTTATTATACAGACTGGAGGGGTAGTTTTATGACGGATGCGGTCAGAACATTAAAGGAATGGACCGACGCGGCCCGGAAAATCGTCTTTTTCGGCGGAGCCGGAGTGTCCACGGAGTCCGGGATCCCGGATTTCCGCAGCACCGGCGGATTGTACCATCAGGAGTGGAAATACCCTCCGGAGACTATTTTAAGCCATACGTTTTATAAAAGCAATCCCGAAGAATTTTTCCGCTTTTACCGGGCGAAAATGCTTTGCCCTGACGCAAAGCCCAACGCCGCCCACAAAAAGCTGGCGGAATGGGAGCGGGAGGGGAAGCTGCTGGCAGTGGTGACCCAGAACATCGACGGACTTCATCAGGCCGCTGGCAGCAAACAGGTCTATGAGCTGCACGGCAGCGTACACAGGAATTACTGCGAAAAATGTGGAAAATTCTACGATCTGGATCACATCCTCCACACCACAGGAGTTCCCCGGTGCGATTGCGGCGGCGTCATCAAGCCGGACGTGGTGCTCTATGAGGAGGCCCTGAATGACCGGGTCATCGACGGCGCGGTGAACGCTATCGCGCAGGCGGATCTGCTGATCGTGGGCGGCACCTCCCTGAATGTGTGGCCTGCGGCGGGACTTATCAACTATTTCCGTGGGGACCGGCTGGCCCTCATCAACAAATCCCCGGTGGCGCGGGATCTGGCGGCGGGGCTGGTCATTACGGACCCCATCGGCGAGGTTTTGTCCCAGCTCTGAGACCCGGCTTTTCCGGGCGGTTTTGCCGCCCGGAAAATTTTTTTAGAAAAACCGCAAATTCTGGTTGACATTATGGATACGAATGGCTATAATAATCAAGCAGTCTTTTTTAGGCGGTATTTGTTTGCGGCTGTGCTGGAACTGGTAGACAGGCCAGCTTGAGGTGCTGGTGTCGATTCGACGTGTGGGTTCAAGTCCCGTCAGCCGCACCAGTTTTCTCTCCGGAAAGATTGCTTATGCGCGCGAGTGGTGGAATTGGCAGACTCGCTAGATTCAGGTTCTAGTGTCCGTTACGGACGTGCGGGTTCAAGTCCCGCCTCGCGCACCAAACAAGAGCATCACTGTAAAGTGATGCTCTTTTGTTCTTAGGCCGGATAGGAGGCGAAATCATGACAAAGGACGAACTGCGGGAAAAGGCCAACGATCTGCCCTTACAGCCCGGCGTCTATCTGATGATGGACAAGACCGGGAAGGTCATCTATGTGGGCAAGGCGAAAAAACTGAAAAACCGGGTGAGCCAGTATTTTCAGGACAGCGCGGCCCACAGTGTCAAGACCCGGCAGATGGTCAGTCAGGTAGATCATTTCGATACGATCTTCGTCACCAGTGAATTTGAGGCGCTGGTGCTGGAAAACTCCCTCATCAAGCGGCATATGCCCCGGTACAACATCCTGCTGAAGGATGACAAGGGCTATCCGCTGGTGCGCCTCAGCCGGGGGCGGTATCCTAAATTCACTCTGGTGAATCGACCCGCCAATGACGGCGCGAAGTACTTCGGTCCCTTTGGCGGGCGGTACGAGACCCGTCAGGCAGTGGATGCGGTATGTCAGGCTTTGCGCCTGCCCACCTGCCGCCGACAGTTTCCGCGGGACATCGGCGCGGAGCGGCCCTGCCTGAATTTCCACATGGGCCGGTGCGACGGGTTCTGCCGCCCGGAGATGCCGGAGGCGGAATATGACCGCCGGATGGAGCAGGCGGCCCAGTTGTTGGAGGGACGCTCCAAGCAGCTCCTCCGGGACATGACCGCCGAGATGGAAGCGGAGGCGGAGGCCCTGCGGTTTGAGCAGGCGGCCCAGCTGAGAGACCGTATCCAAGCCATCAGCGCCCTGAGCAAAAAGCAGACCGTCATCGCGGGACTGTGCGCCGATACGGACGTGTGGGGCGTGTTCCGGGGGGCGGGCAAGAGCGGCTATGCCGTTCTTCACATGGAAAACGGCGATCTGGTGGGCCGGGAGACGGAACTGCTGACCGCGCCTATGGAGGAATCGGCGGCGGAACTGCTGGCGGCGGTCACGGCCCAGTATTATCTGCCGCGGGCCATTCTGCCCCATGAGATCTTGCTCTGCGTGGACACGGGGGACTGCGAGGAGCTGTCCGAGGCCCTGACCCAGCGGGCGGGGCATAAGGTCTGGGTCCATGTGCCCCAGCGGGGAGAGAAGTCCACACTGGCGGATATGGCGGTCCGCAACGCACAGGAGGAGGTCCGGCGGGCCACCACCGCCGAGGAAAAAACGGCGTATACGCTGGAAGCCCTGCAAAAAATGCTGAACCTGCCCCAGCCGCCCAGACGGATGGAGTCTTTCGATATTTCCAACACCGGCGCCAGCGACATTGTGGCGTCCATGGTGGTCTATCAGGGGGCGAAGCCTTTGAAATCCGCCTATCGCCGGTTTCAGATCAAGGAGCTGACTGGCGGCCATCCCGATGACTACGGCTCCATGCGGGAGGTCCTGCGGCGGCGGCTGCAAAGGGCGGCGGACGGGGACGAAAAGTTCCTGCCCTTGCCGGATGTGTTTTTGATCGACGGCGGCGTGACCCATGCCGACGCCGTCCGGGAGGTGGCGGAGCAATTCGGCTGCACGGTGCCCATCTTCGGCATGGTGAAGGATGACCGCCACCGCACCCGGGCGCTGGTCACCCCGGAGGGCCGGGAGATCGGCATTGTGAACGATCAAGCGGTGTTTTCACTCATCGGCCAGATCCAGGAGGAGACCCACCGTTTCGCCATCACCTATCACCACCAGCACCATACCAAGAGCGCCATGCGCTCCGCACTGGACGGCGTTCCCGGTCTGGGACCCAAGCGGCAGGCGGAGCTGCGGAAGCATTTCGGCACGGTGAAGGCCATCCGGGAGGCGGACGAGACGGCACTGGCGGCGGTGCTGCCGCAAAATGTGGCCCATACCCTTTGGATCAGACTCCATGAAAAGGAATCCACTTAAAAAAACGTCCTGCTGCCCCACGGGGCAGCGGGGCGTTTCCGCCATCGGGCGTATCCACCCCGCCTGTCGCCTGTTTTCGCAAGATTTCAGTAGAAATACCATTGTGTATTTGCCGGTAAACTGATATAATAAAAAAACCTATCGGATGAATTTCATGATTTCTGAGGGACAGGCCAGCCTGCCCCATCGGAGAATGAGGTAAGGAATGAGCAATAAGAAACTCTCCCGCCTGTTGGAGCCGAATTTAAAATTTTATTTCGCCGTTATGTTGCTGTTCGCCGTGGCGGCCATCCCTGTCAACTGGCAGCTGGCCTTGGCTGAGGGAACTCTGACCGTTCTGCTGTACTTCTATTTCCGGCAGAGCAATCAGAAGCGGCGGCAGGGCGTTTTGCAGTACATCGACTCTGTCACCGGCAGTGTGGACACCGCCAGTAAGTCCACCCTCATCAACTCCCCTCTGCCCACGCTGGTGTTCCGGCCGGATACGGGGGAGATCATCTGGAGCAACGAGAGCTTTTTGCAGCTGGCCGGCGTCCGGGAGCATCTCTTTGAGATGCGGCTTTCCGAGGCTGTACCGGATTTTCAGGTCCAGTGGCTGCTGAGCGGAAAGCAGGAAAGCCCGGAGCGGGTGGAGCTGAACAATCACCGTTTCCGGGTCTACGGCAGTCTGGTGCGCTCCCGGAACCGCACCGGCGTGCAGAGCCTGGTGGCTACCACCTACTGGGTGGAGACTACGGAGGCCGATCATCTAAGAGAGGTCTACGAGGCCAGCCGCCCGGTGGCGGCGATCCTGATGCTGGACAACTACGAGGACCTGATGAAGGCCTGCGAGGATACCCAGCGCAGCGCGGTCCTGGCGCAGATCGACGAAAAATTGCAGACCTGGGCCAACGCAGGCCAGGGCATCCTGCTGAAAACGGACCGGAATCATTACCTGTTCCTGTTTGAAGAACAGTATTTTCAGCATTTTGTAGACGAAAAGTTCTCCATTCTGGACACTGTCCGGGCGATCCGCGTGGCGGAGAATATCCACCCAACCTTGTCCATCGGCATCGGCAAGGATTCTCCCAGTATCCCGGAGCTGTACAAAAACGCCAAGCTCTCGCTGGAAATGGCACTGAGCCGGGGCGGCGATCAGGCGGTGGTGCGGAATCAGGTGGACTTCGCCTTCTACGGCGGCCGCACCAAGGCCACGGAGAAGCGGACCAAAGTGAAATCCCGCGTGATGGCCAACGCCTTCCGGGAGCTGATCGCAGACGCGGGAGAGGTCTACATCATGGGCCACTCCTTTGCGGATATGGACGCCGTGGGCGCTGCCGCGGGTATCTGCTGCACCGCCCGGAAGCGTGGAAAGCAGGCACGGATCGTCATTGACCGGGAGCACACCGCGGCCGAGACCCTGATCGCCCGGCTGGACGCACTGCCGGAGTACAGCGGCGTGTTCCTTACCCCTGCTGAGGCATTTTTGCAGATGCGGGCCGACACGCTTCTGGTGGTGGTGGATACCAACCGTCCGGACATGGTGGAAAATCCCCAGCTTTTGGAATCCTGCAACCGGGTGGCGGTCATTGATCATCACCGCCGGGCAGCGACTTATATCGAAAACGCTGCCTTCAACTTCCACGAGCCTTACGCCTCGTCCGCCAGCGAACTGGTGACGGAGCTGCTGCAATATCTGGTGGAGCCCACCGATCTTCTGCGGGAGGAAGCGGGGGCGCTGCTGGCAGGTATCGTGCTGGATACCAAGCACTTCACTCAGCGGACCGGCGGCCGCACCTTTGAGGCGGCGGCCTTCCTGCGGCGTTCCGGTGCGGATACGGCTGAGGTCCAGCGGCTGTTCCAGGGCGATTTGAAGGATATGGTCACGAAATACGACATCATCCGCCGCGCGGAGATGTACCGGAGCAACATCGCGGTCTCCGTGGTGGAGGAGCCGGGCGTGGACCGCGTTGCAGCGGCCCAGGCGGCGGACGATCTGCTGACCCTGAAGGGCGTTCAGGCTTCCTTCGTGATCTACGCCGCCGAGGGAGCGGTGCTGATGTCAGCCCGGTCTCTGGGCGAAATCAATGTGCAGGTGATCCTGGAGGCCTTGGGCGGCGGCGGCAACTCTACCACCGCAGGCGCACGGATCGAGGACACGGACCCGGAGAGCGTCCGTCAGCAGTTGATTGGGGTCTTGGACGCATACTTTGAAAAGTGAGGCGGCCTATGAAGGCGTTTTTGAAGGCGTATGTGGTCTGCCTGATCCTGATGGAGGTATTTATCTTCTTTGGTGGGTGGATGCTGTTTGATCTCAGAGGTACCGGCATCTATCGGGCAGGCGCTGTGATCGCGCTGATTCTGGCGGTCGCTGTCTGCGCGTGGAGCAGCACGGCACAAAAGGTCGAAGCGCTGGAAGCGGAGCTTCAGGAATTGAAAAAGCAAATTCATTCAGAACATTCGGAAAGTGAGGATATATAACATGAAAGTGATTTTACAGCAGGACGTGAAGGGTCAGGGCAAGAAGGGCGAGATGATCGAGGTTTCCGAGGGCTACGGCCGGAACTTCCTTCTGCCCAGAAAGCTGGCGGTGCCTGCCACGGCGGACGCCATCAACACCATGAACCTGAAGGAGAAGGCCCGCAAGGCCGAGGAAGCCCGGCTGAAGGCTGAGGCGCAGGAGATCGCCGGGAAGCTCCAGAACTGCCCCGTGAAGCTCAGCGCCAAGGCCGGCAACGGCGGCAAGCTGTTCGGCGCCGTGACCAACAAGGAGATCTCCGAGGGCCTGAAGGCCCAGTACGGCGTGGATATTCCCAAGCAGAAGATCGTACTGGATGAGCCGATCAAGGCCTACGGCAGCTATCAGGTGAAGGCCAAGCTGGGCTTTGAGGTCAGCGGTACCGTGTACGTCACCGTCTGCGAGGAGAAGTAAGACTAATTCAAGGGGGATCAGGATACACCGTCGCGGCAATACGATTTGCAGTCTCTATGATAAGACTGCAAATCGTGCCGTATCCTCGAAACAGCCTTGCTTATTCCGCCACTGGCGGCGCTGCGGCGGTTTCCCCTTGAGTAAACCCCGCACCAGTGAGATCCGCTCACTGGTGAACGCTGCCCAAGGCAGCTGAGTCAATGTGTTTTTGTCAGGTACAGAAGGTGAATTGCCCCGCAGGGGCAAGAGAGGCTCCCCTGGGGGACGCCCTGACAAAAATGATTGCATGTCTGAATGTCTAACTTGCGCTTCCGGAGAAGCGGGAAGGAGAGTTCCATGGCTAACGAAGATCTTCTGTTGCGGCAGATGCCCCATTCGTTGGAAGGCGAGCAGGCCGTTTTAGGTTCCATGCTCATCGACGAGGGCTGCGTCAAGGACGTGATGGATAAGCTGGTGCCCTCGGACTTCTACCTGCGGCAGAACCGGGAGATTTTTGAGACCATCTACACCATGTTCACCTACGCCCGGCCTATTGACGGCATCACCGTCTGTGAGGAGATGCAAAAGGCCGGGACTTATGACGAAAATACCACCCGCTCCTATCTGGCGCAGCTCATGGAGATCACCCCCACCAGCGCCAACGTGATGGAGTATGTGGCCATCGTTCGGGATAAGGCGTTGCTGCGGGGCGTTGCTCAGGCGGCGGGGGAGATCACGGTACTGGTGCAGGAGGGCATCGGAGAAGCCGCTGCCATTCTGGAAGCTGCCGAGCAGAAGATCTACGCCGTCCGCCGCGGCCAGAGCGCGCAGGATATGGTGCCTCTGCGGATGGTGCTGCCGGATGTGCTGGACCGGCTCAACGAGATGAGCGAGAGCGAAAGCCGACTTCCGGGCCTGTCCACCGGCTTGTCCGCTGTGGACCGGAAGATCAGCGGCCTGAATAAATCGGACCTGATCCTGCTGGCGGCCCGTCCCGGTATGGGCAAAACCTCCTTTGCACTGAACGTAGCACTGAATGTGGCGAAGTCTGAGAAAAAGACCGTGGCCATGTTTTCGCTGGAAATGTCCCGGGAGCAGCTGGCGACCCGGCTTCTCAGCTCCGAAGCCTGTGTGGAGAACACCCGGCTTGTTACCGGCTCTCTGCGGGAGACGGACTGGGAGAAGATCGCCGCCGCTGCCGGCGTATTGAATAGAGTGGATATCCGTATTGACGATAACCCCATGCTGAGCGTGGCGGATATGAATGCCAAATGCCGCCGGATCGACAGCTTGGGCCTGGTAGTCATCGACTATCTGCAGTTGATGACCTCCGCATCCGGTGGACGAAGCGGCGAGAACCGTCAGCAGGTGGTCAGCGAAATGTCCCGTATGCTGAAGGTCATGGCCAAGGAACTGAATGTGCCGGTGATCTGCCTGAGCCAGTTGTCCCGTGCCAACGAGAAGCGGGACGATAAACGGCCCATGCTGTCGGACCTCCGTGAATCCGGCGCCATCGAGCAGGATGCCGACATCGTAATGTTCCTGTACCGCGACGATTACTATAACGAGGATTCCGAAAAGCGGAATATTGCCGAGTGTATCGTAGCGAAAAACCGTCACGGCGAGACTGGCAAGGTGGAACTGCGGTGGATGCCGGAGTACACCACCTTTGCCACGCTGGAAAACCGCTATGATGAGGATGACTGATCCTCTGACGGCGGTGGAACTGCCGGAGGGCGGCGCACTGTGCGCCGTGTCCGGCGGACTGGACTCCATGTGCCTGCTGGAAATGACGGTCCGGCAGGGTCAGAAGCAGGGACGGCGGGTAGCCGCTGCCCATTTCAATCACCAGCTCCGGGGGGCGGAGGCGGACCGGGACGAGGCCTTCGTCCGGGACTGGTGCGCCGCCCGTGAGATCCCTTTTTTCGCGGGCCGGGGCGATGTCCGGGCCTTTGCGGAGGAAACCGGGCGCACTGTTGAGGAAGCCGCCCGGCAGCTGCGCTATGAATTCCTGGAGGAGACCCGGCGGCGGGAGGGCTTTGGCTGCATTCTGACCGCTCACCACGCCGATGACAGCGCGGAGACTATGCTTTTAAATCTGCTGCGGGGCACGGGCCTGAAAGGGTTGACCGGGATCCCAGAAAAGCGGGACTGTATCCTGCGTCCGTTGCTGGGTGTGACCCGGGCGGAGCTGGCGGCCTACGCCGCAGAACACCGCATCCCCTTTGTGGAGGATTCCACCAATGGGACGGACGATGCGGCCCGGAACATGCTGCGCCATCAGGTGCTCCCGGTTTTGAAGAAGCTGAATCCCAGAGTTGTGGAGAACATGAGCCGCACGGCATCGCTGCTGGCGGCGGATGAAGCAGCTCTGGACGCTGCGTGTCGAAAACTGCTGGCCCAATGCGCCGTGACCCCAAACGTTTCCGGAATGATCCCCCTCGCCGTGCTGCAAGACGCGCCGGAGGCCCTGCGGGGACGGCTGGTGCTGGCGGTGCTGGCGGCGGTGGCAGGCCATGAAAAGGACTTGACCGCCGCTCATATCCGGGCGGTTTTGACGTTGGACCGGGGCCAGCTTTCCATGCCCTACGGCGTCACGGTCCTCCGGGAGCCGGCGGCGCTGCGCTTTTTCAAGGCGGCGTCTGCGCCGGCGGTGCAGGCCGTTACCGTGGGAGAGATCGTCACATTCGGTCAGTGGCAGGTTAGCCTGGCAGAGTCGGCCGGTGAGGGTGTTCTCATTTCCGTCCCGGAGACCGCCGACCTGACTGTGACGGCCTGGGACCCCAAGGACCGACTGAATGGCCGCACAGTCAAGCGCCTGTGCGGAGAGCGGGGAATTTCCCCACAGGAGCGGGACCGGCTTCCGGTCCTGCGGGTGAACGGCGACCCGGCGGCGGTGCCGGGGCTGCCTATTCAGGAAAATTTCGCACCGGACCGATATGAGCGGGCGGTGCGGGTGATATTTTTAAAAGTGACAGAGGAGAACAACAATGAATAGTGAGATGGAGAAAGACATTCTCAAGGTTCTGGTAACGGAAGAGGAGCTGAAGACCCGAATCGCGGAGTTGGGTGAGGAACTGTACAAGCGGTATGAGGGACACCGCCCCCTGTTTCTGGGGGTGCTGAAGGGCTCCTTCATTTTCATGGCGGACCTGATGCGGGCTTCCCAGCTGATGTGCGACGTGGAGTTCATCGCCGTCAGCTCTTACCAGAACGGCACCGTGTCCAGCGGCCGGGTGCAGATCACCCATGATCTCCAGCAGGACATCACGGGCCGGGAAATTGTCATTGTGGAGGATATTCTGGACTCCGGCAATACTCTGGCCTTCCTGAAAAGCTATCTGATGGCAAAGGGTGCCAAGAGCATCTCTATCGTGACGCTGCTGGATAAGCCCTCCCGCCGGGAAAAGGCGGTGGAAGCGGATCTGTCCGGCTTTGTGGTGCCGGACGAATTCGTGGTGGGCTACGGTCTGGATTATGCCCAGCTTTACCGAAATCTGCCTTACATCGGTGTGCTGAAGCCCGCCGTTTACGAAAACACCTGAGCATGACCGGCGCTTCCCGGCAGGTGCGGGAACCGCCGCAGCCGCCTGTATGCGGCGATAATACAGAAAGGGGGGATCCCCCGTATGGTAAAAAGAAGACCCGGCGTCAGCATTCTGCCGCTGATGCTGATCGTGATTTTATGTGTCAGCTGGCTGACCCAGCTCAATCAGCGGGATGAGATGACCTATGATGAGATGGTGCAGCTTTTTGAGCAGCAGAAGGTGGAGGCTTTCCGCTTTACGGATTCCAGTACGCTGATGCTGCAGGTCAAGGGCAGCGACCAGCCGATCCGCTGCCGGATCCATGACTATACCCTCTTTTACAGCGATCTCAACGATCTGGTAAAGGAGCAGAAAGCAGCAGGAATCATCAAATCTTACAGCTATCCCCCTCCGGAGGGGACTGACTGGCTGGGGATCATGCTCCCCTATCTGATGATGGCGCTGATGTTCGGCGGTATGTGGTACCTCATGAGCGTCCGGGCACAGGGAGGCATGGGGCCGGACCGGATGGCAAAGTTTGGCTCCGCACAGATCCGTGGTCTCAGCGAAAAGGATAAGCAGGTCACCTTTGCCGATGTGGCGGGAGCCGACGAGGAAAAGGAGGAGCTCCGGGAGATCGTGGAGTTCCTAAAAAATCCAAAGAAGTATATCGATCTGGGCGCCCGGATCCCCAAGGGCGTGCTGCTGGTGGGCCCTCCGGGCACCGGCAAGACGCTGCTTGCCAAGGCGGTGGCCGGCGAGGCCGGCGTGGGCTTCCTGTCCATTTCCGGTTCCGACTTTGTGGAACTGTATGTGGGCGTAGGCGCCAGCCGTGTCCGGGACCTGTTTGAGCAGGCGAAAAAGCAGTCCCCCGCCATTGTGTTCATTGACGAAATCGACGCCGTGGGCCGTCAGCGCGGCACCGGTCTGGGCGGCGGTCATGACGAACGTGAGCAGACCTTGAACCAGCTTTTGGTAGAGATGGACGGCTTTGCCGCCAACGAGGGCGTGGTGGTCCTGGCCGCCACCAACCGGGCGGACGTGCTGGACCCCGCATTGCTGCGGCCCGGACGGTTTGACCGGCAGGTGTATGTGGGTCTGCCGGACATCAAGGGCCGGGAGGAGATCCTGAAGGTCCACGCCAAGGGGAAACCCCTTGCGGAGGACGTGAGCCTCCGTAAGCTGGCTCAAGGCACTGCGGGCTTCACCGGCGCGGATCTGGAGAACCTCATCAACGAGGGCGCACTGCTGGCAGCCCGGAAGGATCAGCATTTCATCACCATGCAGGACCTGAAGGATGCGGAGATCAAGGTCATCGCCGGTCCGGAGAAAAAGAGCCGGGTGATCCCCCAGCACGAGCGGGAACTGACAGCCTATCACGAGGCGGGCCATGCGGTGGTCATGCACATGCTGCCGGGACAGGACCCGGTGAGCCAGATCACTATTGTCCCCAGAGGTATGGCCGGCGGTATGACCATTTCCCTGCCGGAGGAGGACCGCTCTTACCTTTCCAAGCACTACATGGAGGATCAGATCGTGGGCCTGCTGGGCGGCCGTGTGGCTGAAAAGCTGTGTCTCAACGATATTTCCACCGGCGCCAGCAACGACATCCAGCGTGCCACCGCCATTGCCCGGAAGATGGTGACGGTATATGGCATGAGCGAGCGGCTGGGAACCGTGTCCTTTGACAGCGGCAATGACGAGGTGTTCATCGGCCGCACCATGGGACACAGCCGGGGCTATTCCGAGGCTGTGGCCGCCCAGATCGATCAGGAGGTCAAGGATCTGGTGGACGGCGCCTACCGCCGCTGCCAGGATATTCTGGAAGCGCAGCGGGATAAGCTGGAGCAGGTGGCCCAGTACCTGCTGGAGCACGAGACCATGGAGCGGGACGCCTTCCTGACGGTGTTCGGGGAGAAAACCCATGAACAGCCGGAGAACGTTCAGACTGCGGACGCCGAGGATCAAGACTAAAGTACACGCCGGGGGAGCTATGCTCCCCTGGCGTTCAGCGTGGCGAAAATATTTTCGCCATGCTGCTCTTATTTTCAGAACTTTATTAAAGTTCTGAAAATATTTGATTTCAATGGTGCGGGGAAACAGGTGAAGCGCCGCCAGTGGCGGATGCAGCGAGCCTGTTTCGAGGAAGGCTCCCAAACAGCGGATACACAGTATCCGCTGTTTGGCTTGAGCCGACGGTGTATCCCTTCTTGGGTTTCCCGCACACACCCTTTACCCGCAAGGGGTATGCAGCATCCGTAAAGCGGCAGAGCCGCTAACGGCTGCCCTACCTTACCGTCACGGAGGATCTACCACTTTATCGATAGTTTCACACGCCGGAGGAGCATAGCTCCCCCGGCGTTGCATTTTAGGCGGACTTCGTGTATACTGGTAGCAATTTCTGAAACCGAGACGGGCTTGGAAAAGCCTTTGCAAAAAGGAGCGTTTATGTACTATGTGATTTTCGGCCTGCTGGGGGCGGCGCTGCTGGGCGCCGATCAGTGGGTCAAGGCCTGGGTCGTGGGCCATTTGCAGATGGGGGAGACCACTTCTTTGTTTCCGGGATTTCTGGAACTGATGCGGGTTCACAACTACGGCGCGGCGTGGTCCAGCTTTGCCGGGCAGAAGTGGCTGCTGCTGGGTGTCACCGGCGTCATTTTGGCGGCGGTACTGTGGGTGCTGGCCCGGAAGATCGTCCGGCACCCGCTGGGGATCTGCGCCTGCTGCCTGATCCTCTCCGGCGGCATTGGCAATATCATCGACCGACTGCGGCTGGGCTATGTGGTGGATATGCTCCACTTCCAGTTCTGGCCCAGCTATCCCACGTTCAACGTGGCGGATGTGTGCATCGTGTCCGGGGCTATTCTGGGCGCGATCTACTACGTGTTACTCTACGATAAGCATGACAGGAGGAAAACGGATGGAGCCTCTGATCCTGCAAACGGCCAGTGAGGACGCCGGAAAACGGCTGGACGCATGGCTGGCAGAGCAAACGGAGCTGACCCGCTCCGCCGTTCAAAAGCTGATGGAGGAGGGCCGGGTGACGGCGGCGGGAAAACCCCTTGCTAAAAACACCCGGCTGACCGGCGGGGAAACGGTGTCTGTGGAACTGCCGGAGCCGGAGGCGGTGGACATCGTGCCGCAGAATATCCCGCTGGACGTGGTGTACGAGGACGAGGACGTCATCGTGGTGAACAAACCGAAGGGCCTGGTAGTCCACCCCGCACCGGGACACCCGGACGGGACACTGGTGAACGCCCTGCTGTATCACTGCGGGGACAGCCTTTCCGGGATCAACGGAGAACTGCGGCCCGGCATCGTCCACCGCATTGACCGGGATACCTCCGGTCTCATCATCGCCGCAAAAAACGACTTCGCCCATGTGAAACTGGCGGAGCAGCTTCAGGATCACACGCTGGCCCGGACCTACCGCTGCATCGTCACCGGCAATCTCCGGGAGGATAACGGGACGGTGAACGCTCCCATCGGCCGCTGTCCTGCGGACCGGAAGAAAATGGCTGTGGTGGCCGGCGGACGGAACGCCGTGACCCATTGGACGGTGCTGGAGCGCTATCCCGGTGTGAATTATGTAGAGTGCCGTCTGGAAACGGGCCGCACCCACCAGATCCGGGTGCACATGGCCTACATCGGCCATCCGATTTTGGGAGATACCGTATACGGCAACAAAAAACCGGTCCCCGGTTTGCAGGGACAGTGCCTTCACGCTGTAGGGCTGAAATTTATCCATCCCCGCACGGGAGAATTGGTGGAGCTGACCTGCGGTCTGCCGGAGGAATTTGAAAAGCAGCTGAAAAAATACCGGAATATGGCATAAGCAAGGGGCCTCGCTGAAAGCGAGGCCCCTGAGGCTGTCGATAAAGTGATAAATTTTCCGCGACGGTAAGGAAGGGTGTGCGC
>OIWU01001085.1_pt1 | contig 28813 bp, 26 predicted proteins | sample 1587711 | NCBI WGS metagenome assembly OIWU01 (sample SAMEA3888909, study PRJEB22519) | human gut metagenome | biome: human gut; feature: human-associated habitat; material: faeces | place: Denmark | collected 2010 | reverse complement strand
TATTTTAGCTCGTTTTACCCTATTTTTTTACGCAATCCTTATCCCGAACTCGCGTTCATAGATAATTTCTATAAGTTTACCACACAACAGCAGTACATTCTCATTGCTATTTGGATGTCTATGAATGGGAACAACGGTTCCTGGCAGCAATGCGTTCAGAATACGTTGCGAGTTGTCATCCGATGTTGTACGTAAGTCGTAGCTCTGACGCAAGCGCGGATTCTCTACAGCCTGTTCAAAGAGCTTGCCTAAAAATTCTTTGTTTATTTCCATTGTCTTTAGTCATTAGGTAATCTGTTCGCTTTACGAGGTACAAAAAGGAAAGAACAGAATTGCCAAAGCAGTGAGAGCAAACCAAACTTGTTTGAAGTTTGCCGAGTCGTGATGGCATTCGGTGAAATCAATTTCCAAATTGCTACTATAACATTTCTCATTATGCGTATAATAGTTATACAAATGAGCGATTAACGGACATAGATGCAACCAGCACATCACGTCCATTAATCGCTCATCAACCAATTGCTTATCTTACGATTGCCTCTTTGATGCTTTCTACGATATACTTCACATCATCATCTGTCACATAAGGACCAGCTGGCAGACAGAAACCTACTTTGAAGAGAGCTTCTTCAATACCATTAGTATATACAGGAGCACCCTCATACACGGGTTGTTTGTGCATAGGCTTCCATACAGGGCGGCACTCAATCTTCTTGCCAAGCATGAATACACGCAATGCCTCTACATTTTCGTTAGGCTGACAGTCGGTTGTTGCTGAATCAACGGCATGGATTACACCTGCTGCACCACCTACAGCAGTCTTGATAACTTCCTTGTAAGCGTTCTCTTGTCCTTGAATCCTCACATCTGCATCCAATGTAGCCGCACAAAGCCAGAAGTTGGCATCATAACGCTTGTCGGCAGGTTGCTTGTGGATATGTACACCTGGTACGTCCTTTAAAAGTTCCTCATAGAGTGATTGCACATGTTTATGATGGGCAATATGGTCATTGAGGACAGTCATCTGACCGCGACCAATACCAGCACACACGTTCGACATACGATAGTTGTAGCCGATAGCCGTATGCTGGTAGTAAGGATAAGCATCGCGAGCCTGTGTAGCATACCACATCACATTGTTTGCGTCTTCTGCACTGCGACAAATTAGTGCACCGCCTCCCGAAGTAGTAATCATCTTGTTGCCGTTGAACGACAGCACACCATACTTGCCGAATGTACCCAATACTTGTCCATCAAAGCGTGAACCCATACCCTCGGCTGCATCCTCTACCACAGGAATACCATACTTGTCGGCAATAGCCATAATCTCATCAATGCGGTAAGGCATACCATACAGAGCTACAGGCACTATAGCCTTAGGCAACTTGCCCGTCTTCTCCTTACGGTCGAGGATAGCCTTTTCCAACAAAACAGGATCCATGTTCCATGTTTCCCCCTCAGAACCTACGAACACTGGCTTGGCACCAAGATATGTAATCGGATGACTCGAAGCGCAGAATGTGAAACTCTGCACCAATACTTCATCGCCAGCCTTCACGCCACAGCCAATCAAAGCCAAGTGAACGGCAGCAGTACCAGCCGACAGACAAACCACCTTGCGGTCAAGCGGCTCTGTACCATCACTCTTACTATTGGCAAACGCCTCCAAATCTTTTTCGAAGGCATTAACGTTAGGTCCCATTGGTACCACCCAGTTGGTATCGAAAGCCTCCTTCACGTATTTCTGTTCCAAACCAGCCTCACTCATGTGGGCGAGACACAAGTAAATTGTTTTTCTTTCTTCTGACATAGTTTATTATATTTATTCAAATTAAATTTCATTTATCAAAGTTCAATCCAGCCATTACAAATGCTTCAACCAAAAGCAATATGACAAATATCGTATAACTCTTTGATAAGAAATTGAAAGCATGAGATTCATGCATCATCCAACCACGGGTTGTTATCAAGGCGGCAACTATGGCATACCATCCTTTTCCTGCATTTCTTATCATGACATTCCACCAAGAATCATTGCTGACATCTACCCACAAATGCATAGCAATTAAGAATAAGGCAAATACTATTGCGATTATTGATATCCAATAGATAGAGACATACCACCATTTCAGACCAACAGGAACTTTAACATCTATATCGAATCTTACTATTTGTCTTTCTTTAGAGCCTTTTATCACCATTGATTGCACTTCAAAGTCTTGACTTGATTGTCTCTCTATATTAGCTCCTTTACTATCATCTACAATAGAGATATTAAAATCTTTCGGAGATCTTACGTAAAACCAACAATTGGATATCGGTGCCAATGGTCTATACATATACGTTATACTTTTCTCCAATATTGGTTTAAAGTATTTACTTCCTTTATTTGTTGCCTTGTTTTTGTCGCTTAACACAGAATCATAGTAGCTAAGTCTTATAGATTTTACATTACTATTACATGAGATAAAACATGGTTTTCCATCAGACATTTCATAAAGGTATTCAACCAAATCTTCTTGCGACTTCTTTATTTGTGATGCTAATCTTCCAAGTTCTGTTTTCAGACAATTCCGTAATAATTCCATTACTCGTTTGCGAGAAACAACGGCAACCTGTTTGTCATCAGTGAATATTGTCAACCAACTCAAACGATCACGTGTATTAAACAGATAATACTCCCCATTTTTAAGTGCTTCAGTATTTTCCAACTCATATTCGTTGGTTAATCGAACCCTGTTGGGTGTTTCAAATTCCATCCGTCTCTTCTCACGCGCAACCTTAGCAATCATTTCACCGAAATGCTGTTCATAGAAAGCTGTAGTTTCCGTTAACAGTTTGTATATTTGAGGATAAGTGGATGAAAATGTTTTCTCATACAATTTATCTGTATCAGCATCCATACCATTTGCCGAGGGGAATGCTATAGACTCTCGTTTTCTTGAATCATTGAAATCTCCAAATCGTCCTATTTCTATCATATTATTCTTAATGGACAAACAGACATACATCTATTGCAATTTTCATCTGATATCATACATGAGTGTCTCATTTCTTTTTGCTTGTCTACTCGTTGTTCTAAAGCTATAGCACCGCTATTATGTTGGGCCAACAAAATGGTCTGTTTTACAACCTTCATTGTTTTTATCGCCTCAATCATAACATCTTTGTCGATAGTTGCTGTCAAATGCTCATTTCTCGTCACGCAATTCAATATATTAGCTACACCCCAATATGCCATAAAAGAGGCTCCTATAGCAGAACTTATATGATCTTGACCTATAGAGGTGTCTGTTGGTATAGGTCCTAAAGGCATTATTGGGGCATCAAACTTTCTTAATAGTTTGGCATGTTGCTCCAGCTTGTCTATAGGTATGTGTCCAATATTTTCAACGATAATTTTGACACCCTTGCCTTTCAAATACTTGGAAATAGCTAACTGTTGCTTTGTTTCTGCTATATGAACTTCATCACAAGCATCGAATATGTTTCCAGGACGAAATGTTATTCCCAAGCTGATAGTTATATCATATTGTAATGCAATATCAACTATCTCGTCAATATGCTCTAAAAACAGATTCGTCTTACGCCTATTAAGTTGCATGTCATAAAGACATATACCACCCCCTCTGCTTGTCATTGGCATATTTCTGTTTTGAGCTAATTCAAGTAAACCAAGATTTGCAGTAAAATGAATTGTTACAAAAGAAACGCCATCTTTACCCAACTGAATTAGATATTCCTTACACATTTGCCATTGCAGACCGTCTTGTTTTGTGAATGGAATATATGATAGTACAGTACCTACATGGATATTTAATGTATCTTGCACAATCATATACAAAGGAACATCCTGTTTGACAAGGCTCAAATCCATCATCATATCTGGAATATCGCCAGAATCTTTAATTGCTTTTATCTTTTCTATTTCCCCTTGATAATCTGTAATTGTATTGGCTCCGACATTACAATTTATATATATGTTGTTCTTTAATATATCCATGAATTTATCTTCTTTACAAATTCTTCTATGTAACTTCAGACACATCTGTACCCCAAAAGTCATTCAATGTCTTATATGGATTCTCATTATTATCCATCGCTTTCTTCATTACTTCATATGCTTTAAATGCAAGTATCATAGGGGAATCCGAACATCCCGTACATTGCATAGCAACATACTCAGCAACCCTTTTAAAGTGTTCTTGTTCCATTTTCTATATTATGCTAATATTTTTATACCGAAAGTCTACTATTTGTATGTAGCAGGTAGTGGTTTCGCTCCACAGACAAATGCCTATTCAATCATACCTGCTTTACATTTTATAGAATTACACCCTATGGTTATATTAATAACAATTTACTGTTCATCTATCAGTTTTGCTACTGGATCACCTTCATCTGATGAATAAACGATGTAGTTAGTATGTCTCAGATCATTCTGTTTCAATTCTTGCAGATCATCTGTGATATAATTCTTTTCCCAGCACCAAGGTTCTTTATCACAAGTATCAAAAATTGGTTTTAAATATGCAGTCTGCTTAACCACATAGTACAAGCCGGCATAACGATGCTTGAACGATTTTACATCAATCGGTTTCAATTCACCAGTTGCTGCCTGAACAACAGCTGCCATGATATCAAAACCAGTACTTAGTTCTACCATTGGCCACCATATATGATCTCCTCCCGGACGAGCATTAAACTCAATAAGATAAACTTTTCCATCAATGATTTTCACTTCTGTATGACACGGCCCATTTTCAACTCCAATAGCCGTCAATCCAGAAGATACGCCACGTACTACTTTATCCCACAAATCTTCACTTAAAGGAGCTGGCTGATGATGACCAAGTTCTACACAATGAGGAGCGCCACTACTATCTTTTTGAGTAATCTGAACAATGGTATGATTTCCCTTGAACGAAATACTTTCAACACTACATTCCATTCCACCTTCAAGAAATTGCTCAACGATTACCTGAGGCTTAACACCATTTTTAAAGAAACTAGTGGCATATTCAAATGCAGACATTAATTCATCTTCATTATGAACAACCGTAATACCTCTTTTACCTCCAAGACAAACTGGCTTCAATATCATAGGATATGGAATTTCTGACGATATAATATCCTCCAAGCATTTTGCCTCTACATATTTAGGAGAGAGTAAATCGGTAAGATGTTTGATACACTCTCTGTTGCGATATTTATCAGTTATAACTTCTGCTACATTTACATCATTTCCCAACAGACCAAGTTTATTAGCAATATATGCTGTAATTGGTATAGATAATTCTGTAGTTGCAACAACGCCGTCAATACCTATTTCTTTGCAGATCGCTAAAATACCATCCTTATCAAACAAATTGATTTCATGAAAAAAATCTACTTTTGCATCTTCAACCTTTCCATCAATCATCGAAAAGTAATGACCTTCATATCCTAAACGATGACACGCTTCACCAAAGTAAGAAGCCATTACACCGCCTCCAATTATTGCCAATTTTTTCATAATTCTATTATTTATGTTTTTTCGTTTAATAGGTGATATTAGTTTTTACACCTTATGATTTAGTCAAAATCCATACCTGAACAAAAGTCATCCTTGTAAAGACGAATAGCACGTATTGCAAGCAGTGTTCCTATAAATGCCCAACCGCCGACAATTACCCACTCTTGCCAAATTAAGGAACAATTAGTTCCAGGTATGATGTACATTAATCCCATAAATCCAGCCATTAATGCGGCTGGAACTCCTACAAACATTCCACTTTTTACACGAAATGGTCGTTTCATTTCTGGCTTTTTCTTTCTCAAGACAATGAATGAAAGAGCAACTATACAATATGCTAAGCAGCATGCAAAGTTAGCTGCATCCACTATCCAAATTAGCATTACGCGTCCAAAGAAAGGAGCAATCATAGAAATAGTACCTAAGAAGAAGATGGCAACGTAAGGGGTTTTGTTTTCCTTGTGTAAAAGTGAAAATTTTGAAGGAAGCATTCTGGCTTTCGACATTGAAAAAAGTACACGACTGCCACCTATCAAAAATGAATTCCAAGTGGTTACAATTCCGCAAAGACCACCAATGATTAGCACTTTTGTCATTGCTGCATTTGAAAAAGCAATAGCTATCGCATCAGCCGTCACCATTCCTGTAGAAGACATGGATTCTTTAATTTGAGCAGGAGTCATAACATACCCAATAGCCAATACCACCATCGCATAGAAAATAACAGCCATACCAATAGAAAGCATCATAAGATAACCGACACGCTTCATTGGAACATTAATTTCTTCAGCTGCTTGAGGAATAATATCAAAACCAAAAAGAAAGAACGGAGTCATTATGGCTACTTTAAGTATATTGCTGAATATATCTCCATTTGAGTTTTCCACAAATGCATTGGCCGTCATATTATTCAAGTCTCCAGTGACAGCAGAACCCGCTACCAAAAGCAATCCCACACCTGCAATGATACAGGTGAGGATGTTTTGTAGCTTAGCAGCACTCTTTGTGCCCAAGAAGTTTATATACATTATCAAAGCAGAAGCAATTATTGCTACTGCCACCCACGATAAGTAGACATCATAACCAGCTATGGTATAAAGATAACCTTGTAGAAAATCAGGAACAACATACAGCATAATTGTTGCAAAAGAACAAGCCTCAAAACATACAACTCCAATATAGCTTAAAGCAAGTGTCCACGTACACACAAAAGATCCTATAGGACCGAATGCTGCATAACTAAAATTTTGAGCACCGCCAGATTTAGGCATTGCAGTAGTGAGCTCTGCATAGGTGAGGCCTACAAGATATATCATCAGACCACCGATTACAAAGGCAATACCAGTTCCAACAGCACCACCTATATCAATCCATTGTCCTGACGAGATTACCCATCCCCATCCTATCATTGCCCCGAATGCAATCATTATCACATCACGTGTGCGAAGCACTCGCTTTAATTCTTTATTGGAGTTGTTATCCATAACTTATTTTCCTATTCTTCTTAATTCTTCGAAATCTGTAAAACGAAGAGCAATGTCTTCACCTTTCTCATTTAATATTGAAACCTCCTTGTTTATTATATCAATCATTTCACAAACTTGATCAACATCATCTTTTAAGAAGGTAAAAGTAAGCAGATACTGATATGCGCGATAATTATTTCCTTCTCCAAGGTCTGGAGTTACCTTAGCAAGTCCATTTAAACATATACCTTCTACTCCCGAAATTGTTTTGACTATACCCTTGGTGTTATTTGACCATAATATATAAGCGCAACCACATTTCGTGTTTTTCTGATTTATTTGGCTTGGTACATCATCCAGATCGTGCTTAACACCCAAAGCTATCTCAACGAGCCACTTATAAGAGTCAAAACCATACACATCACGCAAAGGAATAGCCATCATATCACCTGTCATACGATAGCCCATTTCTATCACATAGAAGTGTCCATCCTCATCAAGTATAAGCTCTATCCAGCATACGCCATGTTTCAAGCCTCCCTCTTTTATTGCATTCTTAAAGAAAGGATCTACCTCTTTCAAATAGACGTCGAGCTTGTCACATGCTGTTGAATTAACCGAATAACAATTATTAGGTGTACCACTCTGTGCCAAATCAGAATAGAGACTGACAAGTTTTGCTTCACCGTCTTGCAAAGCATAATAAGCCGTATATTCAACACCTTTCAACATTCTCTCTATCACAATTTTTTTGTTCTTTGAGAATGTATGTGCATATTCGATAGCAGGAACAATATCTTCCTCCGAATAGCAATAGCTCATACCCCTATTAGCACTTTGGTCAACAGCCTTGACAACAACAGGGAACTTTATTTTGCTTAATTCTTCTTCAGTGGGTCGTTCACTTACAAAATAATCAGTAGCAACGGGTACATCGTTTTTTCTACATAGAGCCTTGAAGTCATACTTATTCATTGTATAGTGCCAGGACTCAGGTGTACAATAAGTAGGTAGATTAAGGCGTCTGCACAACTCCATCATTACGGGAATACAAAATGTACTGATACCACAACATACACCAGTCACCTTTTCTTCAATACACTTCTTTTCAAGAGCATCCACATCAGAAGTATCAATCATCCAATACTCATCTGAAATCAACTTCGCTCTTGACTCCTGCGGACTTCGTGGATCTGTCACAATAGTATGTACGCCAATAGACTTGGCGTACTCTACCATTTCGCAACTACCTTTGCTCGTACCGAGCATTAATAATTTCTGCATATCTATAATTTATTATAGTTCAAACTTATGCTTGGGGTCATCAAAAATAGCCTCACCATCCAGGATGATAGGTTCAACGTCCACATCACGCAAGAAAACATAAGGCTTGTCATAGTGATAATACGGAGCACGTTCTACACGGTCGCAATTGCCATCCTCCATAATCTTGATGGTATCCTCTATCAGGTCGAAACCAACGTGTGCCATCACACCAGCATAAGCCATGTGGCGGATATTCACCTCTGTCACCTTCATGTTGCCCTCGCTATCCTCCTTCAAGTCGAACGAAAGGATACCATGAGCAGTAACGTTAAGCTTCTTCTCAAGATACTTGATACAACGATCGCAGAACTCATTGATACGGTCTTCGTTCAAGAAACGACCAAAGTGAGTATTGCCAGTTACGTGAGAAGGTGCTGTGCTTGCCATAACATACTCTGCACATTCCAATGCAGCCCCCTTCACATACTCGCCATTATAATAGAGCATCTCATTAGCCAAATGACGACCAGTAAGGAACTCGCTTACTGTGAACTCTGGGATAAAGCTATTGATAAAGAGCCAGCTCTTATAGCTGCTCAGATCATTAAGTTTCAGCGAACCAAGTCCACCAGTACCGTTTGTGGCACGAATCCAGCAAGGGAAGCCTATTTCCTTCTCCACCTCTTCAAACTTAGGATTGTCCTGAGTCACCTTGATAGTCTTAGGAATAAACTCTGTACCCTCCAAAGCCTCAGCCATAATGGCTTTGTCCTTAAGCGATAGACTAAGAAGTTTGCAACCCATAAAAGTAGGACAAGGGAACTTTCCGTGCTTGTCAAAATAGTCGCCCCATTCTACAATCTCGCTTTCTGGCTGAACGAAAGCATAGTCGATGTTCTTCTCCTTCACCAACTTCTCAATCCATGGGAAGTACTCAGGAGTGTTGCAACGAGGGCAGATGTAATACTCATCCACCAGCCCCTTCATGAAGAAGCCCATAGCTTTCTTCTCAATGTCGCAACCGATGATCTTGTAGTCGGGATGATTTTCACGAATGATAGTGGTTATTGAACGAGGAGTCAAACCACCAATACCTGTAACGAGAATTGTTTTCATAATTCTAATATTTAGTTTAAAATAATTTATTGATTACTTTTAATATTCTTTCCATATCACATTCTGAGTAGCGTTGGTCGCATATCAACGAAAGCTCTTTGTCAAAGATATCATTTACCTTCATCTCCGGCGTCACCAACTTGTTCTTAGGCCAATGAATGGGACAATAGATTTGCTCATCTATCAGACTTTTCCTTACGGCATTACGCTTTTCTGTAGATTCAAAAAATACTGGAACAAAAACAGGACAGCTGTTTGCTGACAATTTGTCTATAAAATGTAGCTTACTTTCCAAATGCAATACAGCGGCATTCTCACGTCTCTTTTCACGAATCGCCACCTTGTCATATTGCTGCCATATGCCAACAGAAAGATTATCCATCCTATATCCTTGATAGTCTTCCGAGAGATGATGACCGAATTCGCCATACTTGCTCAAGAACAACTGTTTGTCCACATTGTCACCTTTGATAAACAATGTTTTTTCCTGCATAGCATCAATCTTACATTGCAAGTATGGATAATCCTTAAGTTCCACATCAAATGATCCTTCCTTTTTGCAGACTACAGCACCACAAACAACACCTATCCATTTACGAATGCTTGCAAATGTATAATCAGCAAGAGCATCAGTAACATCATTGGTCATAAACAAAGAATGAGTCTTGTCATAAATGATAATTGCTCCTTTATGTTTAAAATGCTCAATTATCTTGTTGCTTATGGTATTTTCATAACCAAAATAGTTGTTTACATAGAAAATATCCGTCTCAGTATTTTCATCAATCAGATATTGTAGTCCACCATCAAAATCTATATCATATAGCTTCACATCAATACCATTTCGAATGAAAGGGTCGATCATTGAGTCGCAACAATATGCTGGTAGATATACATTTCTTGTCTTGCGAGTCTTCAGAATATCTTTTATGATAACATCTATCGCCGTTCGCCCTGAAATTACAAGGGTTTCTTGTGAATTGCAAGCAATGTCTTTTGGCTCAAAGTCAAACCAAAACTCACTGCCTATTTCTTTATTTCTTTGCATATTGGGCATATTTTTCACGCTGTATACCTCTGGTATCGTATAAACTTACCACACCACTCGACTCCACGCCTACCGACTCTCTCTTGAACACTTTGTAAATAGTCAGAAAGAAAATCTTGGCATCCAACAAGAAAGAGCAATGTTCTGCATAATACTTGTCATATTCCAATTTCTTATCCCAAGTAATGTTCTTGCGACCATTAATCTGTGCCCAACCAGAAATGCCAGGAAGCACATCATGACGCTTTGCTTCCTCATCTGTGTAATATGGCAGATATACTTTAGGAAGCGGACGAGGACCTATAAAAGCCATATCGCCTTTTAAGATGTTGAAGAACTGAGGCAATTCATCTATAGATGTAGAACGGACAAATTTGCCAGCCACCGTCAAACGCTGTGCATCTGGCAGTAGATTGCCTTCGGCATCTCTCTCGTCAGTCATGCTCTTGAACTTTATTATCTTAAAAGGCTTCTCTCCCTTACCTATACGTTCTTGAAAGAAGAAAGCCCCTGCTCCCTTGTTGGCAAAGTGAAGCCAAATGGTAACCACAATAAAGATGGGAGACAAAAGAATAACACCACACAAGGCTCCAAAAAAGCCAATAATTCGTTTAAAGAAATGTTTATACATATTTAAAATATCTGTTTTTATGTCAACTGATCTTTTCTAAAGTCAAAACATGATTGTTGTATCTTTTCCAACAGAAATGCCATCCATAGTAGAATGGTGCAGCAAGGGCCTCACTCGGATAATGAGTTAAAAGATGAATGGAGCGTCTGAATACTTTTATGAGTTTTCCTGTCCTACCTTTTCCTTTGGAATACCTGTTGTCAGAATGCCCGAAATTACCACTTAGCATAATTTCATTAAGTATAAACTTGCCTTCTTTCATATCAGCTTTCCAAGGAATTAGTTTTCTGAAATCTTCTACGTTATCTGCCAAAAAGACTTCCTCAATAACCCCAACCAATCCTTTGGCAAAACGTCTCATGCCAAACTTATCCACCGCATCCTTAAGTTTCTCTCTGTCATTATCTGAAAGATTGGAAGTAGTCAAGGCATAATAGCAATCCATCACTTGTCTAAGCCCTACACCCTCTGTTAACAAATGTCGGAAAGTATGGTGCAATAGATAGAATACGTTCATCCATACCACTGGCACAATCAGCTTATCATCAGAACATCCAACATTCACGCAACCACTAAAAAACGCATTTTTGTTCGAATTTATATACCTTTGGAATCTATAGTTGGATAGAATATTGCGCATCACTGAAGGTCTATAGTGCATTTCAACCTCCACATCATCATATAATTTAGAGTCTACATGCAGATAGTCCCAATTACCATACGCTATATTCTTCCAGTTAAGATATTCAAGCACTTCTTTACAATTACAGCCTACATATATATCAATATCGCCAGACTGTCTTAACAAAGAAAGTTCCTTGCCATACAACGCTGCCACTCCTTGTCCTTTCAACATACAACTACGAATGCCATCAGCTGCCAAACGCCGTTGTAATTCCATACATCGCTTATTTATAAGCTCATTTCTTTTCTGTATCTGAACAACCATGCCCAACCATTGCATCTTCAACAGCTTTGGCAATGCAATAGTTTGTTCCTGTGGCAATCGCTGTAATCCATTAAAGGCTATGCCTACCATAGTTTGAACTTTTGCAATAGCATATAACGAATTCCATTCGTTTGTTGAGGGACTATATGAAAGATTTTTTCGATTGCCTATAGAAACTTGAAGTAACTCAAAGAACAAAGAGCTCATTTTTTTCTTATCTTTTAGTTTGACCCAATTCTTCAACAGCATCGATAATTCTTGCGTATGAATATCTTCTGTCAAACTTAACCTTGGCTAATCGCTTTGCAGCCTCACCCATTTCTCTCCTTAACTCAGGAGATTGTGCAAGTTTCACAATTGCAGCAGCAACATCTTCGGCATTTTCACACCTGCAATTAATACCGCAACCATAATCATCAATCAGTTTTCTATATTCTTCACTTTCCTGTGTATTGATTACGGGCAGTCCTGATTGTGCATAATCACCTACCTTATTGATGATGCTTGCAGCCGACCCCTTTTTAATAGGATTAATTACAATGTCACAAGCACAAAGTTCACCAACCATCTTTGGATAATCCATTAAGCCTGTGAATTCACAATCTATCTCTTTTTGTTTGGCATACGTCTCAAAATCATCCTTATAGACACCATCGCCTATAACCATAAATTTGACATGTTGTTTCATACGCGACGATGCCATAACCAATGCGTCTACTACAATCTTAATGTCATAACTTTGACTTAAAGTGCCGATATAACACAGTCGTATTGTCCCGTCATTATATTCTTTACGGTATTTCTCTGCTGAATCCTCAAACAACTGACCATTGTTGCCAAGGAATACAGCCACTCCACTCTTAGTTTTCTTGTTAACCGAAAGAACCCTGTTCACGTATGTTTCAGATACACCAATAGCCAAATCAGCCATTGCATAAGCCTTGTTCACATACCATTCCATTGGTTTAAAAGCCAACTTAAACAGTTTGTTCTTGAACACCATACTAAATGCTTCAGGCCAAAGATCCTGCACATCCACAATAAACATTACCCCATTACGCTTGCAGTATTTACCTGCCTCTACAGCAACAGTCAACGATGGTATAGCACAATACACCACATCTGGCTTCTCTGCCTTCTTTAGATATTCAGCAACGTTCTTTCCCCAAATATAATGACTATACAAACGCAGAGGCGTAACATTACCCTTATATCCAGGCTCATGACACATCACTATCTCAAAATCATATTTCTCATAATGAGGTTCCGGACGTGGTGATTTAGTACCATGATAGAAGTCTGTTATCACCAACTTTACCTGATGTTCTCTTTTTGACAGCTCTGAAGCAAGAAAACTGAATCGTCCAGTGGTTTCACCATCAAGAGCACGCGTGAAATTTGCAAGTATATAGATTTTCATAACTTTTATTTTTTTACTACTGAAATCAATGCTTGATGTAATTTCTCTGAATTAGTTTTTGATGTATGGTTTCGCATACTCACCTCCAAAGCAGTTTCTACCATTCTGAGACGTTTGTCATTATCGAATAAGGCATCCGATAATGTGCTCATTAATTCCTCTGGGGAATTTGCAACAAAAGCAGCCTGCTCTTTCTTTAGATAGCCAATGCCAACATTGTTGATGGAACCGTAGGCAAGAATAGGAACTCCTGTGCCCATATAGTCTGTAATCTTTGTTGAGAAACCGTACTCTGTAAGCTTTGAATTTAATGGATCTAAACTTTCCACCAAAAGCAACAGTTTACTATTGGTAATTATATCCAAAACTTCATTGTACGGTATAATTCCATTATACGTGATATTAGGATATGCCTTTAGTTCATCAATCACACTCTCACTGGCAGGACCATAGGTCTCTATAATGTAATCTGACGAGACCTGTGACAGCTGCTTGGAAATCTCTATTATAGGTAGTTGCCTATTGAAAGAGAAGTTTCCTACATATACCAAGCGTTTAGGTACATCTGTCAAATTAGGCTGAAGGTGAACATCTGAGGATTGGTATATTGATATACTTGGTTTACCAAATCTGTCATCATACTTTGATTTCAGCCAATCGCTATTATAAATTGACATTTTGGCATGAGACATAACATTCTCAATAGTTTTTCTCAATCTGTTTTTGTATATTTTGAAAAGAATGGAATCGTTATTACCATCCAACCAGTTTCTGTCTTCAAAATAGTAGTACTCAGTATTGAAGATAACCAAAGGCACGTCATAATGTTTTGAAACATCTTCTGCTATCTTATACATAAAACCAGCATCTCCAGCTTGTAAAAGAACAACATCTGGAACTTCTGAACCAATCCATGAATAAATACTTGGTCTCACGTTTTTATTTAACCTCCATGCAATTTCTCTTACTAAAGCAGTAAAGGCATTTTTCTTTACCTTTTTACCAAAGTCTGATTTTGTGATTTTACTTGTGACGCCCGTATTCATTTGAATACGTTTTCCTATTTTTTCCCCGAAATGGAAAACTGATTTTATTACCTCCCTATCACCAATATGGTAATAATCTTTACAGATACTGAAATCGTTAGCTCCTGAAACAATATGGAATTGTCGTATATTGACATCTTTCAATCCATTAAATAGGCAACCTAAAATACGACCATTTGAATTATTTTTGGCAAAACAGTTATTTGATATTACTAATATTCTATTTTTCATTAATCATTTTTTTATGTTTCACTATTTCACTTTCAGTAAAACGATATCCGATAACTTTAGCAGGTACTCCTCCGACTATGGAATATTCAGGCACATCACTTGTTACACAAGCACCTGCAGCAATAATACTACCAGTAGCAATATGAACTCCTTTTAATATTATAGCTTTAGCGCCTACCCACACATCAGATTCTATAATTACATCTTGATCATCACAAGGTCTTTTTTCTTTATCTGTTATAGCAAACATTGTTCTTCCTAAAATATCATACCTATGATTCCCTGTAATAATTGTCACTCCAGGAGCAAACATAACATTGTTGTGTATTACAACTTCCGCACGTGTGCTCATTATTCGTGTATCTGCTCCAAAATAAACATTATTTCCTACAGATACATTTCTCCATGTTAGATCACAATTTCTACCAAATACCACATTTTCACCATGAGTCTTAAGCATCGAAAGATATACATAGTTCAATAATCGACACTTAACACGACTTGCTTTCTGAAATAAGGCGTATAGCGCTAAAATAATCTTTTTCATATTCATTTCATTTTACGTATTATTATCTCTTTTTCATTCTTACTTAAGACGAACAAAAATAGTAAAGCTGAATAGATTATCATAAATATTAGTACATGTACCCCAAAAGTCAAATAATAATTACTAAATGTTAAATATCTTATTAAATAACCAATTGGTAACATTAAAAGTCCTACAAACCAAATTCCTCGAATATTCCGAAAGAATTCACATATATCAATATTCATTTTGCTATAGTATATATAGTTTAGATATACACCATTACCCAAGACAATAGCTATAGCTGTTGATAAAGCAGCTCCTATTGGACCTATTATTTTTATCAATATTATTGTCAAACATACATTTAGCAAAGACGAAACCATCATCATTTTAGCTCGATAACCATATTGATTCCTGACCTGTAATATTGAATTACCACAAATCTGAATTAAATCGATAGAATAAGGTATCATTAAAATTAATGCTACACTATAAGACATATCATATCCATTACCTGCAAGAAGGAAAATAAATTCTTGTCCGAATGAAATAACACCAAACAACACCAATACAAGTAGGTAAGATTGTAATTTCCCAATTTTTATAAAGTACGACGACACATCATTGTTTGTACCATTTATAAGAATTCGTGTTACCGTTGGTAAAATTAAGCCACCTAAAACACATGCCACACTTATGTACATCGAATTTAGTTGTGCTCCAATTGAATATTCTGTCACAATCTCTGGACCAAAGAAACTACCTAAAATTAATTGATCTGTCTTCCAAAAAATCTGATCAGCTAAAGCCACTCCTAAATTTGCCAACGTAAGAACAAGCATACCTTTATATAACAATTTGTCATACCCATGATATTTTATCGAACAATTTAATTTCTTTTTAGCAAAATAATAACGCAAAAAAACCATGATTAAATTCATAAGACATTGTACTGCAACAATCGAAAAAGCATAATGATAATGTTGAATAATTAAAACAACCAATATTGGTTGTGCTATCAAGGTTACAATACTAGAAAGCTTTAAAAATACAAATCTTTCATTCGCATTTATTACAGCTATATAAACATAATTATTCATATTAATAATCAGATTGAATAACATTAATCCGAAAATTCCAATCGTTTCAATTATTTCCCCTTCTGTGAAAGTATTCACAAATGAATATTTCAGACCATATCCAACAGGAATAGATATCAAACAAAAAACGACAGACAAAACAGCAAAAATACGTTGACCCGTAGCCAACACATTTTCCATTTTTTTTCGATCATTCTTGACTTTATATTCTACATAAAACTTCAAAACTGAAGCGGATAGAGGAGCTTCCATCGCTGAGAAATAAGCAATAACAGATCCTGCTATTTGATAAATACCATATTCTGACTTACCTATACCAGTAAGTAACAATGGTATATATAAAATACTTATTATTGACTGTAACCCAGTATAAGCAAACCCTAGGATTGCTCCAATTCTTTTTTCATTCATTTTTAATTCACTTTAGTAGCTTTTTGAAACTAGCTTTAATTTTATTCTTTATATAAGACCTAAATTGCAATGCTTGTATCGAATACAAATTTTCATCTATTAGTGCCTTTGTAATCTTAGAATCTGGTATTATACGTTTAATTTCTTGCCTATTAGTATCAATAAAGTACTTTAACTGCGTTAATGGAATATAAAATTTATATGAATACATCAGATTATCTAATAATTCTAGAATAAAATGTTTGGTAACTACAGAGTCTAAATTTTCTGAACGAAAAATTTCATGTAAAACATTATATGTCAATAAATATTTTTGTTTTTTTAACAAGGAGGATTCACGCATACCACTTCTTGTTACAGAATCCCCGACACAATCATAAACATATAACGGATTACTAATAACTGAGACTGTTTGTATATTTTTCATATACATAACATTAAATACATAATCTTCTCCCCATCTAAAATCAGTGTTCATATATTCTTTGATCAAACTTCTTTTATATAACTTATTACATGGAGAATGAATTATTGCCTTAGAATAATATTTGGCTATTATTTCCCCAAATGCTACAATATTTAAATTTAAAGCATCCCCAAAAGAAATGATACTCTTTTTGTATTTACTAATAACCTTCATGCCACTAATTACCCAATCAACATTATCTTTACTTTGGCATTGAATCATAGTTTCTACCATATTAGGCATAGTATAATCATCACTGTCCACAAACATAATAAAGTCACCTATTGATTTTGACAATCCATAGTTTCTTGCAGATGCTGCCCCTCCATTTTCTTTTAAATAATACTTAATACGACTATCTTTATCACATAGAGACAAACATATGTCTTCAGATTTGTCAACAGAACCGTCATTTACAAGAATTACTTCAATGTCATTATAAGTCTGATTCATTAAAGAAGATACACAACGTATAATACTCTCTTCAGAATTGTATATAGGAATTATAATACTAACCATATTAAAAGATAATTTGCCAATGAATATAATAAATAGAATAATAATACAATAAGTTTAAAATAGCAAAAATCAACAGTATTGACATATATTGTTTTTTACAATATCCTAACATCAACGAAGAAAGTAATATACATGCAAAACTATATCTGCATACTATATCATACTGCCAAGAATAACCAATGGTCACTAACATTAACATTGTGTACAGCTTATACACATAATCTTTCTCTCTTGCTGCTTTTGAATTACTCATAGTATATATATAGTAAACTAATAGTATTGCAGCTAATCGCACAATCACGATTCCTAATTCATAGAGCTTTGAACCTTCTCCTGTATAACTATCAAAACTACGACTTACAGAACTTAATATTTTTAATCCAGTTGATTTTCCAAGTGAATCAAGCATTGAACCTAACATTTCGGTCAAACTACCCAATGTTAGACAAAATATATATACTATTTTGTCTTTAAAAAAACAATGCCTAACAGCAAACAACAGCAACCTTAAAAAAATAAAAATTATAGACGCTTGATGTATATAAATACTTGCTATATACAAAGGAACAGATAGCAGTTTTCTTCCCTTTCTTAAATCTAGAAAGATTGCCCATATACAAATACTATAAGCTAATGCTCCTCTAACTCCTGCTGCATAATCTTGCCAAGGAAGCACAAATATTAAAAAAGTAAACGCTATAACTAATGACAACTTTTCTTTCCAATAGGACTTTATCAACATAAAACCTAATGTAAAATAGCCACAAAAAGTAGGTACAGCTGAAATCAATCTATTATCTTTGAAATATGACAATAAATAAATAATCCAAACATACAATGGGGATTTGTCTACTAGACTATAATCAACAGCAGTAGAAAAGCCTCCATCCATAATCGTATCATAAAATTGTCTATGGTAGATTAAATCATATTGATTGTTTTCAGTTAAATGATAAGCTAGCACTGCAATAATATAGCTAGAGAGAAAAACAGCTACAACTCTCTTTGATTTTGGCACAATACAGAATACAGCAATACTCAATAAAAATCCGATTATCAGCGTCATGGTTAATTGTATAATATCGTTCTTAATTGCTCCTTTATTAAAGTATTATCATAAATATAATTTGCATTACTTTTACGAATTCTTTCAAGTTGACTGTCCGATTTTATAACATTTGATATTTGTTCTATAAGTTTTTCATCTGTATTGTCTACGACAACACCCATTTTTTCAGACACTTGATTTTTTGCTGACGAATAATTTGTAACAATTATTGGAGTATGTAGCACTTTAGCCTCTTCAATTACAATAGGTTTACCCTCATATTGTGATGTTAATACAAAATAATCAGCCTTTTTTATATAAGGAAATGGATTACTTCTTGCCCCCAACAATATGACTTTATCGACTAGCGATTTTTCCTTTATTAAGGCGTTCAACATATTATAATCTGGTCCATCACCTATTATATACCATTTAAAAATAAAACTTTGTTTTTTTAAATTATCAGCAACAGATATTATTCTATCTAACCGTTTTGATTCATTTGCTATCCGGCACACAGTAACAAGTGTTCGCTCATTAACATCTTTATACATGTCGTTAATTTTTACCATTGATTTCATACGTATAGATTCAGAATCTATCATATTATCTATGTGCACAAACTTTCCTTCTGCATTAGGGAAAAAAGTTTTTAAAGTTTCACATCCAGATTGGCTTACAGAAACTATATAATTAAATTTATTCAATATTAATGTTCCTTTTTTTATGTCAAGACCTAATGACCTCATATCAGGATGTATCCACCCAATTTTTCTATCTGCAACAATACGATTAGCAACAACTGCATTACAAAAACCTTCAGTTGTTGATATGGCTATATCGTACTTTTGATCTGTTATAAATACGTCTTCTGCATTTATATACGCTATCCTCTGTATAGAAGAATATTTTGGTATTGCATTTTTCTTGCGCATAACGATCCTCAAAACATCAAATATGACATTTTTTCTTATATAGCGTAAAAGCTTACTATACTTTCCACATGTCTTATATTGAAGTTTATGAACCTTATTACTTATTCTATCTACATAGTTCCCCTCGTCGATTGTATAAGCCAAAGTGACATCATGATTTTCTTCTATCAAAAAATTCACTAATGGTATCATAAAAGACGTTATACCACCGCGACTTAAACTTGTTGTTAAAACTATTATTTTCATGTTACTAAAAAATTATTATTAAATAAATGGACACATTTGCAATGTCCCCATATTGTAAACCAGCAATACAACGTACTCACTATTTTTCATGCATTAGAATATTGAATACTGTTCTTTGTTTCTTTTTTAACAATTATGCGACAACTTGGTATGCTTTTGGCATCTCTGCATCCTTACCGTCTTCATGACGTTAGTACTCAATTTAGGGCATACCCCTTTGTATAGGCACTTTTGCAAGTGCCTATATATTGAGTTGTTAAGAAATTTACTCGTTTATTAATTATTTTATATATTTTACGCACATGTGATTTTCGGCTGCACTCGGCATAGCTTAAACAAGTTTGGCTCTGCACTCGTTGGCACGAAAATTCTTCGCTCGACAATTTAAAAGCAAGCTTTCATTGTTCTCATTTATCGAAAAAGTTTCATACCTTTTCTCGCCATGGCAAAGTTCAAGCAAGCTTGCTTCGCTCATGACTTATCGAAAAAGTTTCAAATCTTCACTGCTGTACATAATTCAATGATTAAAGTTCAGCAGCGAAGATTTTTCTTTCTAATTTAATCCCTAATTTGAGTGCTTACTTATTTCTTATTGCAATAAAAGCTTCTTTTGTTCCTATTCCATTATTTACATTAAGATATGGAAGCATTATTTGCTCAATGAAATCATCCTTAAATATATTTGTATGTGTCAATATCTCCAATGGTCTATTTACAACTTTTTCGGACTGATGAACAAAACCATTAATTGCACATTGACCGAACAAGCTGTCCATGCCAATAAGTTTCTTCCAATTAGCCTTTGGCATATATTTCACAGCATCATCGCCATGTGCTACGATGTTGAGTACTCGTCCTACTTTATATGGCATGTTTTGATGCCAATCATAAGATGAATTAATAATTCCACCAGTTAGTATCAACGATTCTATTTTGACTGGAAGATACTCTTCATGCTTAAATCCTTCTATATATTTTGTAATAATATATGTGCCAAAGGAATGAGAAACAATGCTGATGTTATCAAGATTATACTTACGGTATAATGCATATATCCAATTTCTGAAATCTTCAACAACCCTTGCTCGCTTGTCTGAAGAAAATAATAAAGTGCCAGGATTATCATATATAAATGAAGCTACAATCCATCCTTGTTTATTACAAGCAGGCGTAAGATTGCTTAGCCATTGAGCATTAGTACACAAACCATGCACAACCACAAGTAGTCCACGTCGCTTATTACGCTCAATAAATGTTCTTTGAGAATAGACACGATGAATTATCTCCATCTCATCTTCATTAGGGTGAAACTTTACAACCCATGGATGGATTCTATCATCAAGCCTAACTTCGACAACACCTTTATCCTCTATTCCATAATTATTAGTTGCAATGAGTTTTATGTATGAATCTACCAGTTGTGGTGTTTGTTCTGAAGCATATAGAATATTATACTCGATATTATCCATCTGCGCACAATCAACAAAAGATGGAATACTAATGTCTTGATAAAAAACAATCATGCAATCCAAATCGTTAGGATTTTCCTTTGTACTAAGAAAAGAACCTCCTAAGATAATTCTTTTTGCACCTTTTTCTTTTGCAAAATCAAATATATTAGTAACCGCTGATTTATACTTACCACGATTACCTTGGTCACAAAACGTATAGATGAATTCGTCGGCTGTCATTTGATGAATTCCAAAATCTAAATAACCATATTTATTATATTTTATCATATCTATAAGCTTCACATAGCTTTGTAGCATGCGGAAGTATCGAACTTCGACTATCGTCCACCTGTGCGCACGCTAACCTTTTCTATCATTCTTTGCGCCACACCATCTTATTGACGATGCCGACGTAGCTCTGCACAATCTTCACGACCTTTGTTGAAACATTCTCATCCACATAATCAGGTACAGGAATGCCATGCTGACCGTCACGGCAAAGTTCAACTGCTGTGTCTACAGCCTGAAGCAATGATTTCTCGCCGATACCTGCAATGATAAAGTCGCCCTTGTCGATAGCCTCAGGACGCTCAGTTGAGGTACGGATGCAGATGGCTGGAAAAGGATGACCTACTGAAGTAAAGAAACTTGATTCTTCAGGAAGTGTACCTGAGTCAGATACCACTGCAAAGGCATTCATCTGAAGACAGTTGTAGTCGTGGAAGCCAAGAGGCTCATGCTGGATTACACGTAGGTCGAGTTGGAAACCAGATGCAGCAAGACGGTTGCGTGAGCGTGGATGGCAGCTGTAAAGAATAGGCATATCATACTTCTCTGCCATATGGTTGATAGCATTGAAGAGAGAAAGGAAGTTCTTCTCTGTGTCGATGTTCTCTTCACGGTGTGCAGAAAGGAGAATATACTTGCCCTTCTCTAAACCAAGACGCTGATGAACGTCGCTTGCCTCAATCTCAGAGAGGTTGTCGTGTAGCACTTCTGCCATAGGTGAGCCTGTAACGTAGGTGCGCTCCTTTGGCAATCCACAGTCGGCAAGGTAACGACGGGCGTGCTCTGAGTATGCCATGTTGACATCTGAAATGATGTCTACGATACGGCGGTTGGTCTCTTCTGGAAGACACTCGTCCTTGCAACGGTTTCCTGCTTCCATATGGAAGATAGGAATATGCAGACGCTTGGCACCGATAACGCTAAGACATGAGTTGGTATCGCCCAACACCAATACACCATCGGGCTTTGTCTGGGCAAAGAGCTTGTAAGAGCAGTTGATGATGTTGCCACATGTGGCACCTAAGTCATCGCCTACGGCATCCATATACACTTCGGGTTCTGCAAGCTTGAGGTCACGGAAGAAGATTCCGTTGAGGTTGTAGTCGTAGTTCTGGCCTGTGTGGGCGAGAATTACATCGAAATACCGACGGCATTTGTTGATAACGGCAGCGAGACGGATAATCTCGGGGCGTGTGCCGACAACGATAATGAGCTTTAATTTGCCATTATCTTTAAACTTTATATCTGAATAATCAAATTTTGGTTGCTTTTCCATGTTCCTTATCTTTATTTCTGTTCTACCTTATCAAAATAGGTATCTGGCTTATTGGGGTCAAAGATTTCGTTGCAATACATAACTGTAACTAAATCTTCTGTGTCGGAGAGGTTGATAATGTTGTGGGTGTAACCAGGGAGCATGATGACAGATTGTATTTTGTCGCCACTTACTTCGTAGTTCAATACTTCGTCTGTGCCTTCCTTGCGGAGCTGGATTAGTCCATGACCTGCTACAACAATAAACTGTTCCCATTTGGTGTTGTGCCAATGCTCACCTTTAGTAATACCCGGCTTTGAGATATTGATGCTTACCTGACCACAGTTGAGAGTGTGTACCAATTCTGTAAATGAACCACGAGGGTCTACATTCATTTTCAAGTCGAAGATTGCCTTGTCCTTGGGCAAATAACTAAGGAATGTGCTGTATAGACGCTTAGCGAATGAGTCGGCAGGTATTTCTGGAATCATCAATGTCTTGGGCATGTCGGCAAACTTATGGAGTAAGTCTACTATTTCACCAAGGGTTGCCTTGTGGGTGATAGGACAATAGCAGTACCTACCATCTGCTGAAGGAAGTACTTCAAGTCCCTCAAACCCACAATGATGTTCCTCACCTTTTAATGCGTGAATCATCTCGTCAACAAGGTCGTCGATATAAAGCAGTTCAAGTTCTACACTTGGATCGTTGATGGTAATGGGGAGGTCGTTGGCTATATTATTGCAGAATGTGGCTACGGCGCTGTTATAGTTAGGACGACACCATTTACCATAGAGGTTTGGAAAACGGTAAACTAATACTTTGGCTCCAGTCTCCTTGCCATACTCAAGAAACAAATCCTCGCCAGCCTTTTTGCTTCTGCCATACTCGCTATTGCCGAAACGACCTGTTAAGGATGCTTGTTGAGAACTTGAAAGCATTACAGGACAGTTGTTCTTATGCGACTTTAATGTGTCGAGCAATGTAGAGGCAAAACCGAAGTTACCCTTCATAAACTCATCATTGTCTTTGGGGCGGTTGACACCTGCAAGATTGAACACGAAGTCACATTCCTTGCACCACTGGTCAAGCTGCTCGGGGGTAGAGTCAAGATCGTACTCGAAGACCTCATCAATTGTGAGGTCTCCGTAGCAACGAGCCTTGCCGTCTTTTATATTATTGAGTTGAGCGCAAAGGTTTTTACCTACAAAACCTTTAGCTCCAGTAACTAAAATATTCATACGCCTAAATTACTGTACGAAGTTGCCCTCGCCACTCAACTCTTTCTTAATGTACTCCAAGGCTCCAATCTTTGCCTTAGTTTCCTCAAGGTTCAAACGATAGGTGTTGTCTGAGTTAAACTCTTCGATTTCAGCACGCTTGGTGTCTCCTTCCTTAAAGAACTTATCGTAGTTCAAACCACGATTATCGGCAGGCACACGGTAGAAGTTGCCCATATCCTCTGCCTTGGCGCACTCTTCCTTGGTAAGCAATGTCTCGTACATCTTCTCTCCATGACGAATGCCGATAACCTTAATTTCTTCTTTCTTGCCACCGAAGAGTTCACATACAGCCTCTGCCTGAGTTTGGATTGTACAAGCAGGAGCCTTCTGTACGAGAATGTCACCATTCTGACCATGCTCGAAAGCAAAGAGAACGAGGTCTACAGCCTCTTCCAATGACATGATGAAACGTGTCATCTTTGGCTCGGTCAATGTGATAGGGTTACCATTGCGAATCTGGTCAATCCACAAAGGTATTACAGAACCACGTGAACACATCACATTACCATAACGTGTGCAGCAAATCTTTGTTTTGCCTGAATAACGACTCTTTGCCACGGCAATTTTTTCCTCAACAGCCTTGGTGATACCCATAGCGTTGATAGGATAAGCAGCCTTATCTGTAGAGAGACAGATAACAGCGCCTACACCAGCTTCAATAGCGGCAGTAAGCACATTGTCAGTACCAATAACGTTGGTCTTTACAGCCTCCATCGGGAAAAACTCACATGAAGGAACCTGTTTCAAGGCAGCTGCATGGAAGATATAGTCAACTCCAGGCATAGCATTGCGGCATGACTGAAGACTACGTACATCACCAATAAAAAACTTAATCTTGTTAGCCACATCAGGATATTTTACCTGATATTCATGGCGCATATCATCCTGTTTCTTCTCATCACGTGAGAAAATACGAATCTCACCGATATCTGTACGAAGAAAACGATTCAATACTGCATTACCAAAGGAACCTGTTCCACCGGTAATCATAAGGGTTTTACCCGCAAAAATGCTCATAGTTTTATTATTTAATTATTTCTAAATTCTAAATTATCTTGCTCACCCTCACTCCGTCAATTGCACGTAGATAGATATCCTTGGTCATTTTCAAGGAGGAAACTACGGACAGATTGCAACGTGTAGCGATTAGTTTCAGAGCCTTTGTGATATTTTCACGAACCCTTCCAATTTCTCGACTTTCCACTATCTTGTCATCGGATTTGATAATAGGAAATAGATAGTCGGTGGTTGATGGATAGCGGTCGGCTATTGCTTGCATGGCTGTGTCCCATTGTACTGTGACGATGGGTGGGGTGTTAGAACTTGTGAGGTGTAAGTGAGCGTGAAACCTTTGATGTCGTTTTTTCTTATATGGGCCAAGTCCGTAAAACTTATTCCTCTACAATAGATGCTGAAGAAGAACATGTCACGGGCAAATGTCTGTGACATGGAGTCTGACAGGTCGGCATAACGCATCCTGCGCAATTCTTCCTCCGTAAGCAGCTCGCACTTCTGTTTGGATGGCAATGGCAGCTTTATGCCACTCAGCAACGGCAGATGTGGGGCAATGGCTTCTTTCTCCGCTTCTTTGTAAAGGGTATGAATCTGGTACAAATAGAGACGGACGGTTGATTCCTTGCGCCCATTTGCGTTTAGCCATCCTTTGAACTGTGTCATATTTCTGGTGACAGTTCGCCGAATGTCAATTCTTCTTTGCCTAAGAATTTGGACAGGCATTTGAGTGCCGCACCACGGTTATTGGCGACATCACATCTGCCAACTGCTTTGTCTTTTTCTATTTTTCGACAAGAATACGTAAAGAAATTATTTTTCATCTTGTGAAAAATAATGGTGAGTGGATTATTCTGCTATTTCAAAATCCTCATTATGCACATCGTTGATAGCTACAGCATAGCCACCGAAGTCCATAACGAGCTGACGATTTTTCAATATACGCACTACATAGCCTACTTGTCCTGCCATGATTCCTGTTAATACGCGAAGCTTTACATGGTCTTTGGCAAACTTCACAAACGGATCACGCAAGAAAGTAATACGTTCTGGTTCTGATTCCATCACTTGCATAAAAGGGCGCATTACACTGTCTTTAATGGAAGCTGGGGTTCCATCCATACAATTGTTTACAAGGTGGTATCGTGGAAAGTTTTTTTGGAGAAAGACTTTAAGTTTGTCTGTCTCTCCTTGCAAAAATACAAGACCGCTGACACTTGGCTTTTCTTCTTTTACAACGCCTTTTCCATTTGGCTTACGCTTATAAGTGATGGTACGATGGATAAAACAATTAGGTTTGAAATCGCCTTCCAACTTGACGGTTTCAAGTGTTTTTTCAAATTTTTCTGCCGCAAAATGTTGGATAAAGAGATATCCCCATGGCGTTCCTTCTTCTTCACTATCGGACATTCCTTCTACTTTTCGAGCCGATTTTTCATCAGACCGAATAACGTGGATGCCCTTTGGTAAACGCTTGTTGTTACACATGTCGTTTACGTCGGCTGTAGAAGAAGAAAGTGAGCTGACCTGCGTCATTTTCTTATCTACTTTATGTCACTATTGGCTGTCATCACCTGGGATGACTGTGCCAGATTTACAATAACATTGTTCATAAAATCATACTATTAAACTGTATGTTTGTCCAGTCTGAGAGGAGTGTCAATAGTTCTGGCCTTACCCTCTCATTTGGCTTGGTGTCTCTATCCGTTCATCCGTATTTTGACGTGCAAAATACGGAACGTGCTACAAAGGTACATTTTTTCTTGCATTTATTATCATCTTCTCCCGAAAATCTTCCACCATTTTGCGATTTCACGTAGAAATGTTTAATAAATCTGGACCTATAGGTCAAATTGCAGGATAGCATATAGCGCGAAGCCTTATATACACTACATTTACAAGCATTTGAAAATAATAAGAAATCATTCAAATACACAAAAGCAAATGTCCTGTATGTGGCTCCGCGCAAACAGTAAAGAATGGTAAGCGTAAAGGATTTCCAACATACAAATGCCAAGCTTGCGGTTATCAGTTCCGTAACTCCACGATTCCCTCAAATGATGATTTGTACATGGAAGGCAAACAAACCATTTCGGAACTCTCGCATCGTTTTGGCGTAAGTGAATCAACTATCAAGCGTCGACTGAAAGATATCAGCAAAAGTTGGGAACAGCCAACCATTGAAGGTTGTGGTTATGTCCATATGGACGCAACTTACTGGGGAACGCAGCTGGGGTGTTTTGCTAGCATTAGACGAGCATAGTGGCTTTCCCTTCTATCTTGCCTTTATCGAGAACGAAACGGCAAGCGACTATGAGAAAGCGATAAGAAGCATAGAGGAACGTGGCTATACGATCTTTGGTATTATCATAGACGGCAAGAAAAGCCTCTTTACCCTCTTCTCTGACTATCAGATACAAATGTGCCAGTTTCACATGAAGCAGGTAATCAGACGTTATCTCACACAGAATCCAAGGCTTAAGGCAGCGCGAGAACTTAAGGGCCTATTGGACACGTTGACTGTTTCCTCTGGGAGGGACTTCAAGATTAACTATGCCCAGTGGAAAGAAAAATGGAAAGACACGCTTGAAAAGCGCTCTCTGCTGAAATGTGGAAAAAAACTATACTCACAAACGCTTGCGTTCTGCGATACACAGCTTGGATTTCTATATGCCATACCTCTTTACGTTTCAAAAAGAAAGTTGTGAAGGCATGCCAAATACAAACAACAAGATAGAGGGAACTTTTACCAATCTGAAGAAAAGGCTGAACGTAAAAAGCGGTATGACGGAGATGAGTCGCAAGCGACTCATTAGTGGGTTTTTCTTGGCATTGGCAGCAACTCATGGCATAAGAAAGCAGGCCCCCTCAAGTGAAGAATCCTGCTAATGGCTTATGCCTTTCGTTGTGCGCGGTCCTATTCCTCATGAAGTTGCACCCCTGCAGAGCTTCACTACGCTTCAGACCGCTTTACAAAGATAGCGACAATGTGGAATAGGACCGCATTGGGGAGGCGATTTTTCATCCTACAATTTGACCTATAGAGAAAAAGTAGGTCTAAAATATCCTGCAATTTAACCTATACGCCCCAAATATATTGGAATGCGGCCATTACAAGAATATCGCTCATTCTTGGAGCTTACATTTATGCTAATTTATAATTCAAGTATGATAATCAATGAATAATCATACTTGATTCTTATTTGATGTTATATTTTCGTTCCTTCAATCTTCGCAGTTTTGCCTTTCCTTTTCCTAATACTACTTTTGTCTACATGAAAAAATATTTATTGGTCTTCATAACTGCTGTCGGACTCTCTATTTCTACAACAGTTCATGCACAGTTCTACTCCGTAGATAATCGTAATCGTCGTTACAAGGTTAAGGTCGTAACACCACATGCAAAAAAGAGGCACCACTTTCTCGTGATACCTCTTCTATTAAGCAGCCATCAGTCATTGACTCGACGGCTACCAATGAATTTATAACAAACAAGCCTGTTACTGCAAGCTCACAAATCTCCTTTCCTGACTATAACTGATTTTACTTTACACTTTTCTTGTTGTTTTACTAAATTACTTCA
>OIWU01001076.1_pt1 | contig 29080 bp, 27 predicted proteins | sample 1587711 | NCBI WGS metagenome assembly OIWU01 (sample SAMEA3888909, study PRJEB22519) | human gut metagenome | biome: human gut; feature: human-associated habitat; material: faeces | place: Denmark | collected 2010 | reverse complement strand
ACGAAAGCAACACGTCTCTCCGGATCGCTCTTCAATGTCTCCACATGGGCCACCTTGCCTTCGGGCAACAAATCTCCATAAGCCTCATCCACGCCTAAATACCCTGCTAATTTAGAAACAATTGTTTGTTTATCTCCCGATAATATTTGAATATTATCAATATTTAATCTTTTTAATGCCGCAACGGCTTCTTTAGCATCTTCTTTCACGGTATCTGCCAACAACAAGTGACCAACATACACCCCATTTACCGCACACGCAACAAGCGTTTCGGAGACCTTGGTCAGTTCGGACGGAAACGAGATCCCGTACTTATCCAGCAAACGGGCATTTCCCACCAGTACTTCCTTCCCATCAATAAACGCTTTCAAGCCGTAACCTGCCAACTCGAAGACCTCCATGTCCCGCCGGATGGCAACTTGTCGGGAGTTGGCGTACTGCCCGATTGCCTTGGCTATCGGGTGATTACTCCGACTCTCGACAGAAGCAATTATCCGAATCACCTCTTCTTCGGTAAACCCATCCCGCACCCAAACCTGTTGCACCTCGAATACACCTTTCGTCAACGTCCCGGTTTTGTCAAAAATGACCGTGTTAATCTTCGTGATCGCATCCAGATAATTTCCTCCTTTAAAAAGGATGCCCTGACGGGATGCCGCTCCGATTCCCCCGAAATACCCCAGCGGAATACTAACCACCAACGCACACGGGCAAGATATTACCAGAAACACGAGAGCCCGATACAGCCAATCATTCAACATGAAAGAGAAGTCCGGCTGCACCCACGACACGATCCACGGAATCAACACGATCAACACCGCCAATCCCGAGACTACAGGCGTATAAACCCGGGCAAATTTCCGGATAAAGAGTTCCGCCGGAGCCTTACGCTCGGAAGCATTCTGCACCATTTCCAGAATACGAGCCAAGGCACTCTGATTATAGGACTTGGTCACCTTTACCCTCACGACCCGGTCAGTCACGATCATCCCAGCCAGCACGGTCTCTCCCGTTCGGATGTTTCTCGGTACGCTCTCTCCAGTCAAAGCCGCCGTGTTAAAAGCCGCCACGTCTCCCAGCATCGTCCCGTCCAACGGAACCCGTTCCCCAACTTTAATTTCGATAATCTCCCCAACACTTATTCGTTCGGGTTTCTCGATTACATCATGTCCATCCCGTATAACCGTTGCCCGTTCCGGACGCACATCAAGTAACGAGCGAATATTCGACCGAGCCCGACTCACCGCACTATCTTGGAATTTCTCCCCAATGGAATAAAATAACATCACGGCCACACCTTCCGGATATTCCCCGATATAAAAAGCCCCGATGGCAGCCAAAGACATCAACATGAACTCGTTAAAGTATTCTCTCTCTCGCAAGCGCTCCACGACCTCTTTCAACACAGGAAATCCTACCGGAATAAAAGCTACCAGATACCAGACCAATCGCACGATTCCCGTCTGGAACCAGACGACATTTCCCAAAGACAAACCAATTCCGCAAACTAGCAGCCCGAAGGAAATCAATTCTGCACTATATTTTTTCATTATTCTACCGTTTTAATTTTTCGTGAAATTACAATTCATTTCGTGCAACTAAATTGCAAAAAAACAGAACGCACCTGAACATGATTCCAAAACATCCCCACATGCGTTTCTCCAAGTTGACACTTCATAATTGATTATTTCATCATCACTTCCCGGTGTTTCATGATTTCACCCATATGTTCCAATGCCCAATCCACCAGCACCTGTACCCGCGGCATCAGACTCTCGCCCAAGTCCGTGAGCTGATATTCCACTCTCGGCGGTACTTCGGCGTAGACCTTGCGGTTTACAAGTCCGCTTTCCTCCATTGTCCGGAGCTGGGCGGTCAAGACCTTCTGAGACACATTGCCTACGGACTTTTTCAGTTCGCCGAACCGCTTTGTTCCCGGCATCAGGTCACGCAGGATCAGCACCTTCCACTTATCCCCGATGAGGGTCAGCGTAGTCTCCACGGGACATGCAGGGAGTTCTTTTTTTGCGCTTGTTTCGTTCATTAAAAAAATCTCCATAAAATTTTTCAAGTGCCAAATTGCCGGAAAACCCAGTAATGGCGCAATCGTTTCTTCTTGGTAACTACAGCACAATAATGTGCTTACTTCACGAATTGGAGCTACGGTATTATTATAATGCCAGAGGCAAACGAAAGCAAGCCCAATTACCAAGGAGGTTACTCAAAATGAAAAAATTTCTTTCTCTCACGCTGGCTCTTGCCATGCTCGGCACGGCCCTCACCGGCTGCAGCTCCAAGGACGCCGCATCCCTAACATCCGCTGAAAGCACCCAGCAGACGGCGCCTGTCCGGCAGGAACAGAGCCAGGCTGAAAAGGCGCTGGCGCTTATCAACACCTTTGCCACCGGCGATACAGACACCGCCCGCAGCCTGCTATCTGATGGCTACATCCAGCACAATCTGGCATACGGCACCGGTGCCGGTGAGCAGGTCGCCTTTGACATCTTCCGCTTTGACGAGAATGGCAAGATCGCCGAGCATTGGGACGTGATGGAGACCATCGCAGATCAGTCCACCTGGCAGAATCAGAACGGCAAGTTCTGATCGTTACCCGGAGGTAACCATACCACAATATTGTGCGTACTTCACAAGCCGTACAAATCGCATTACAATCAAAATATCAAGAGAAAACAACAAATTTTTGGAGGTATTTATCATGAATAAAGTCGTAGAATTTCTGAATGCCAACCCTGTACAGTATCTGGCTACCGTCGGTCGTGACGGTAAGGCAAAGTGCCGCCCGTTTATGTTCGCCGGCGAACTGGACGGCAAGCTGTGGTTCTGCACCAACAACACTAAGGACGTCTACAAGGATATGCAGGCAAACCCGGAGATTGAGATTTCCGTTTCAAGCCCGGAGTATGCATGGATCCGCCTGCACGGCAAGGCTGTGTTTGAGAACAACATGGCTGCCAAGGAAATGTGCATCCAGAACCCCATCGTGAAAGGTCAGTACGGCGAGGCTGCCAACCCCATCTTTGAGGTGTTCTATCTGGATAATGCCCACGGCGTTATCGCTGACTTCTCCGGAAACCCTCCCTACGAGTTCTAAGGAAATAAGACAGAATATTGCAATCTTTGAGGCGGGGGGGCAACTCCCCACCGGCGGTAAAGTCCGCAAGCCGAAAGGCATGATACGGTGAGATTCCGTAACCGACGGTATAGTCCGGATGAAAGAAGATAGAAGAATGCCCGATAGTCTATCACAGCCATCGGGCATTACACGATCCCGGCAATACCCGCAGTGCATTAGAGGTGTTCTGCCTGTATGAAGCGGATGGCGAGTATTTTGACATCAGTGACCCGGCACACATCGTCCGGGACAGCTTCACCATTGGAAGAGAAGCACAGGAAGCACCGGGCTACTATGTGGGGGAAGGCTGCATCGGCTGCAAGCTGTGCTATTCCGTCTGTCCCCAGAAGTGTATCGACATCACAAAGAAGCCGGTAGTTATCGACCAACACCATTGCTTGCATTGCGGGCAATGTGCGAAAATTTGCCCCAAACAGGTTATCGAAAAGAGGGTTTGACTATGAACCATAGGGAAAAAAGACAGTTTCTCATTCAGGCACTTTTGAAAGAACGCCCGGAATATCGGGATATGAGGATTCCAACAGAGCCGGAGAGCCAGCGCCAGCTTTTGCGGGGACTGATGAATATTCGTGCGCCCCGGCGTATGGATGCGGAGGTTCTGAAAACTCAGGACGAATATCTGCAAGCTGAAACCGCCGCAAAGGGCATTACCGATCTTGACGACCTGACGCCTGTTCAGCCGGGGCTGTATTTCTGGCAGGGGGATATTACAACGCTTCGGTGTGACGCCATCGTCAATGCGGCAAACTCCGGCATGACCGGCTGTTATATCCCGAACCACCGCTGCATCGACAACGCCATTCATACCTATGCGGGTGTGGAGCTGCGGCTTGCCTGTGCGGAGCTGATGGGGCAGCAGGGCTATCCCGAGCCCACCGGACAGGCAAAGATCACCCCTGCATTCAATCTGCCCTGCAAATATGTCCTGCACACGGTTGGGCCGATCATTGAAGGGGGTGTGACACGGCGTGACCGGGAGCTGTTGGCCTCCTGCTACCGCTCCTGCTTGGAGCTGGCGGCGGAAAGTAGTCTGGAAAGTGTGGCGTTCTGCTGTATTTCTACAGGAGAGTTTCATTTTCCCAACGAGCAGGCGGCGCAAATCGCCGTGGAAACCGTGAAACAGTTTATGAATAGAAATACCGGTGTAAAGAAGGTGATCTTCAATGTTTTCAAGGATTTGGACAAAGCCATATACGAAAAGCTGCTCCGAGCAGATTGAGCGATTGAAAGCTGCATTGCAGGACTGTGACGCCGTGGTGATCGGTGCCGGAGCCGGTCTTTCCACCTCAGCCGGATTTGTTTACACCGTCGAACGGTTTGAAAAATACTTTTCCGACTTTGCGGCAAAGTACGGCATCAAGGATATGTATTCCGGCGGCTTTTATCCCTTTGCCATGCCGGAGGAGCATTGGAGCTATTGGAGCCGATACATCTATATCAACCGCTATATGGATGCCCCCAAACCGGTCTACGATGACCTTTTGAAGCTGGTGTCTGACAAGGATTATTTCGTTATCACGACCAACGTGGATCACTGTTTTCAGAAAGCAGGCTTTGATAAAAAGCGGCTGTTTTACACGCAGGGCGATTACGGCCTGTTCCAGTGCAGTGAGCCGTGCTGTCAGGAAACCTTTGATAACGAAGCCGCGATTCGTGAAATGGTCAAGCGGCAGCAGAATATGAAAGTACCGACAGAACTTTTACCCGTCTGCCCTCACTGCGGCAAGCCTATGACCATGAATCTCCGCTGCGATGATACCTTTGTGGAGGACGAAGGCTGGCACAAGGCAGCGGAGCGGTACGAAAATTTTCTCCGCACTCGAAGTGAGCAGAAAATTCTCTTTCTGGAGCTGGGTGTCGGCTACAACACCCCAACCATAGTGAAGTACAGTTTCTGGCGCATGGCTCATGACTGGAAAGATGCCACTTATGCCTGTCTCAATTATGGAGAGGCGTATGCGCCTGACGAAATCAGAAAGAAGTCCATTTGTATCAATGGAGATATTGGAGAAATCCTGTCTCAGATTTAAGAAAAGTCAATATTGTTCTTAACATGGGCGTTTCACTTTAACCAGTGGATGCCCTTTTTTTCATACTCATTTTCAAAGGAAAGGAGGTCTTGTAATGGCTGTATTCAGAGTTGAAAAAACGAAAGACTTTACCTCATGTGCAACCATCACCTGCGGAATATGCATCCTATGCTATATCGCGCTCTCCGAATAAACATCAAGATTTTGAAAATAATAAAGTGAAAATTCCGATGTTTGTATTGAAAACATGTCACGAATAGTATATAATATTCGTGACATCATGAAAGGAGGGCACAGCTGTGGACAATGGATATATGCAGGAAATACGAGCGCGAATTCTTGCTGCTGAGGATGGTGCAGTTTTTGTTGCTCCTGATTTTGCAGATATTGCGGACACCGCAACAATTCGCCAAGGATTGAAGCGGCTTTACCAATCTGGCATTATCCGCAGAATTATCAGAGGCATTTACGAAAAGCCAAAGTACAGCAAACTGCTTGATGAATATGTAGCGGCCGACCCGGATGCAGTTGCCAAAGCATTGGCACGGTGTTACCACTGGACCATTGCCCCGTGCGGAAATACGGCCCTGAACCTGCTGGGGCTCTCTACACAGGTAACGGCGGTCTGGTCCTACATCAGCGACGGTCCGTATAAGACCTATGAGTGGAATTCCACCAAGCTGGAATTTAAGCATAGAACCAACAAGGAAATCACGGGTCTGTCTTACATGACGAGTTTGGTGATCCAGGCGCTGAAAACTCTGGGAAGGACCAACGTGACGCCGGAGATCATACAGACGCTTTCTGAAAAGCTGTCCGAGGCTGAAAAGCAAGCCTGTCTGAAAGAGGCAACGGAATCCACGGATTGGGTTTATGATACGATACGAAAAATGTGTGGAGGTGACACACAATGAGGAATGTAGCACGATTGCCGGAAAGCGACCGGCGCGAACTGTTCCGAAATACAGCCGATAAGATGGGTTTGAATGATGCCATCGTAGAGAAAGATTTTTGGGTATGCTTTACGCTGGATTATCTGTTCCACCGCTGCCCGTGGAAAGAGACTGTTACCTTCAAAGGCGGCACCAGTCTTTCCAAGGCATTCAATCTGATCAGCCGCTTTTCCGAAGATATTGATCTGATTCTGGATTGGCGGGTGCTGGGATACGGTAAGGACGAGCCATGGGAAAAACGTTCCAACACCAAACAGGATACGTTCAACAAAGAAGCCAATGCTCGGGCAGAGGTTTTTCTTGCGGAGCAGTTTTGTCCCACCATTCAGGCAGAACTTTCTCAGGAGCTTGGCTGTGAGGCGAATATTTACATAGACGAAAAGGACAAACAGACAGTTATCTTTGCCTATCCGCACCTGTTTACAAATCCCGCTACCTTGCAGGTTATTCGTTTGGAGATCGGTGCGCTGGCCGCTTGGACGCCCGCAAAAATCGCTCGGATCGAGCCCTATGCCGCAATCTATTATCCGAAAGTCTTTGCACAAAAGGATACGGCTATTCTGACCGTTGCGCCGGAGCGGACTTTCTGGGAGAAGGCAACGATTCTGCACCATGAAGCCAACAGACCCGAGAGTTCGGAAATACCGCAGCGTTATTCCCGGCACTACTATGATCTGTACCGTATGTCCATGACACCTGTGAAAGAAGCTGCCTTTGCCCGGGCGGAATTGCTGAAGACAGTGGTGGACTTCAAGATGAAGTTTTATCCGAGAGCCTGGGCAAAGTATCAGGAAGCTATTCCCGGCACCTTGAAGCTTGTTCCCCCGGAGTATCGCTTTGCAGCATTGGCCGCAGATTACGAAGCAATGAAGGATATGCTCTATGGTGATGTGCCGACCTTTGAGACTGTCATGAGCGCAGTCAGCGAATTAGAAAAAGAAATCAACGCACTGTAACAACCTAATATTATAAAGCCACCGGCTAAGCCGATGGTCTTGACTCGTGAGCCCGGCAGGTAGAAGAAACGTTGTCACTGATAAGGATTTGACCAGAGACGGTAAAAGGAAGTATAATTGGACTGAGAGAAAACAACAGGAGTGACAATATGGTAAAAAATCAAGTACATTCATCTCAGTCAGGAACCTTTGACATCAGTGCGGCAATGCTTCATATCATCGCCATGACATTTATGCTGATGGATCATCTCTGGGCTACGCTCCTTCCGGCTCAGGACTGGCTGACCTGCGTAGGAAGGCTCGCGTTTCCCATCTTTGCATTTATGGCAGTGGAAGGATATTTTCACACGCACAGCTTTAAAAAGTACATTCTCCGGCTGCTGCTGTTTGCGGTGCTGTCGGAGATACCCTTTGATCTGATGTATGGCGGAACCTGGTTCTATCCGTTTCATCAGAATGTGATCTGGACGCTGTTGATAGGACTGTCTGGAATCCATTTGATGGAAAAAGTTCGAAAAAAGCGGAAGCTGTGGATCTTTTTGCCGACGGCGGTTCTGGTCATGCTGGTTGGAAGTGCGCTTGGGACGGTAGGAATGGCAGATTACTACGGTGCCGGTGTATTGACACTGTTTATTTTTTACTTTTTCCGGGGAAGAAAATGGTGGTGTTTTGCCGGACAGATTCTGGCGCTCTATTGGGTCAATGTAGAGCTGCTGGGAGGTCTGATGTACCCCATCCGGCTTTTTGGGATGGACTTTGAACTCTGCCAGCAGGGACTTGCATTGCTTTCACTGCTTCTGATCTGGTTGTATCGTGGACGGCAGGGCTGCCATACGAAAGTCTTCCAGTATAGCTGTTATGCGTTTTATCCGGTCCATATGCTGATTCTTGCATTGGTGCTGAATTATGTAAATCGATAATGATAAGAACTGCGGCTGCAGGGAATACGACCCTGCAGCCATTTGAAATCTTGTGGCACATATAAAAAAGAGCGGTAGGATCGTTTCCTTTATTTTAAATATTCATCCATCCACTTAATGATCTCCGTCATCCGGTCGATCCTGTTCTCCGGCTTTCCGCCTCTGGACAGCTCATGATTTTCTCCATGGAACAGGCAAAGCTTCGACGGGCAGCCGTTCCGCTTGATGGCGCTGAACATGGCGAGTCCTTCCGCCATATAGCATCGGTAGTCCTCATCGGAGTGGATAAAGAGTGTCGGTGTCTTGCAGTTCGGCGCAAACTGGAGAGGGGACTGCTTCCAGAGAAGCTCCACATCGGTCCTCGTGTTGGTTCCCTGGTTGTTTAAGATGAAGGTGTGTCCGATATCGGAGTTGTGCTCAAAGGATACCCAGTTGGAGATGGAGCGCTGGGAAGCCGCCGCGTGGAACCGGTCTGTATGTCCGATAATCCAGTTTGTCATGAATCCGCCGTAGGAGCCGCCTGCGACACCGAGATGTTCCGGATCGATCATCGGGTACCGTTTCAGGACTTCATCCGTGAAATCCATCAGGTTCTGATAGTCCACAGTTCCGTAGATTCCGTTGATATTTCCAAAGTCCGTGCCCCGTCCGTCGGATCCTCTCGGGTTGCAGAAGAACACAAAATATCCGCGGTTTGTCCACATCTGCATCTCATGATAGTAGACATCTGAATAAACGGTTCTAGGACCGCCGTGGATATTTAAGATGCCGGGATAGGACTTTCCTTTCTCGAAACCTGCCGGTTTTAATACCCATCCGTGGATCTCGTACCCATCGCTGGCAGTAAATGTGAAGGCTTCCGGAGTCTGGACATCGTACTCGTCGGTGAGCCAGTCATTCATGTGGGTCACCTGCTCGCCGTCTACAAAAAGTTCCGCAATGTGGAGGCCGTGGAATTCCATGGAGGCGATGTGTCCGCCCGCAAGATCGAAGCTGTCGCAGGAGCTTCCTGCCGTCAGCGGCCCGGAGACAGTGCCGCCCCGCGAGATCTTATAGAGATGGGAAAAATCTTCCACGGTGGAAATATAGTAAAATTCTCCGTCCACAGCCTTAAATGTCTGTCCTGCGCCGAATCTGGAATCGGAGCCCACGGAGGAGCCGCCTATGGAAGATTCATAAGGATGGATCAGCTTCATGGATCCGTCCGCGAGATCCATATGGTAGAAGTCACAGTATTTCGTCGTATCCTTATAGGAGTCATCCGTTGCCGCAATGAGTGCAGTCTTTTCGTCTAAGAGGGAGACAACTCCGGTGCGCATGGAATCCGGCGCGATCAAGGTTTTTGTCTCTCCGGTGGAGAGGTTATAGAGATAAACGCCCGGACGGATTCCCATGACACTCTGTTTCCACGGATATGCCTTGTAGAGCAGGAGGTTTCCAAGGACAGAATACTGGGAGCAGTCAGTCCATTCGTCCGCCACGTAAGTGAGCTTATCGGATCCCATATCATAGACAGCGTAACGGTTTCTCTTTGCGTTCGTGTATCCCTGGCCATTGCCCCAGAACGGAAGCTCGTCGAAGACCTCGTAAGATTTCTTCCTTGTATCCTTGTAATTATCATGGCGGATCGTCAGGAGGTAACGCCCGTCCGGGAGAAGACGGATCCCTGTGACGGAAGCCGGAACCGATGCGCGGCATGAGGCTTCGCCGCCGGACGGGGAGATTTCATAAAAGAAAGAAGTGCCGTTTTCTTTTTCCTTTTTAAGGGCCGCAGTCCGGGCCGCAGGAAAGATCAGCGTATTTTCTGCTGTCCAGGACCAGATCTTCGCGTCACCGGCGCAGGTGACACGGGAGACAGTCTTCTTCCCGAGATCATACAGGTACAGGTCAGACAGATAGCCATTGGTCTCCCGGTCCGGTACGGATACCGTGAAGGCGATCTTCGTTCCATCGGGTGAGAAATGTGGGTTGCTCAGAAAACGGAACTTCAGGAATGTGTCGATCTCAATCTTCTTCATCGTCATGTCCTCCATAATTAATATTTTGTAACAGGAAATCCGAGGAATTCCCTATTATACAAACAGGCACTAATGTGCCAATGATGCGCACTTGCGCAAAAATGCAGGTCAGATGCATCCATCCACAGAATCTGCCGGGCTGACCCCGGAAGATCATAGACCGGAAGGCACTGGATCGCTATGAAATGAGTATAAATACTCAGAGTGGAATGTGTCAAGGAAAAGTGGAGCAGGGGTATCCGGAAAAAGCGCTTGCCATATCAGAAAAATGATGTTAAAATATTTTAGACTATGTATAATGCGCACGAAAAGATCCCTGGGATTGGTGCACGAGAGATAAAAAAGAGCGAGATGCGAAGAGAAAGGAAGCTAAAACGATGTCAGGACATAATAAATTTTCCAACATCAAACATAAGAAAGAGAAGAACGACGCAGCAAAGGGTAAGATCTTTACCGTAATCGGAAGAGAGATCGCTGTCGCAGTTAAAGAGGGCGGCGCTGATCCGGCTAACAACAGCAAGCTGCGTGATGTGATTGCAAAAGCGAAAGCAAACAACATGCCGAACGATACCATCGACCGCGGTATCAAGAAAGCAGCCGGTGACTTAAACTCCGTAAACTACGAAAACTTAACATATGAGGGATACGGTCCGAGCGGTGTTGCGATCATCGTTGACACACTTACAGACAACAAGAACCGTACCGCAGCAAACGTAAGAAGCGCCTTCACAAAGGGCGGCGGAAACGTAGGCGCACAGGGAAGCGTTTCCTTCATGTTCGACCGCAAGGGCCAGATCGTGATCGACAAAGAAGAGTGTGATATGGATGCCGACGAACTCATGATGGCTGCACTCGATGCAGGCGCTGAGGATTTCTCCGAGGAGGAGGACAGCTACGAGGTTATCACAGATCCGGACAACTTCAGTGCAGTCCGCGAGGCTCTCGAGAAAGCCGGAATCCCGATGGTAGAGGCTGATATTACTATGATTCCGCAGAACTGGGTAGAACTTACTGATGAGGAAGCGATCAAGAAGATGCAGAGAATCCTTGATCTCCTTGACGAGGATGATGACGTACAGGCTGTATACCACAACTGGGATGAATAAAGAATCGTAATTGTGTATGTTGTGATCCCCTTTCACCAGAATTGTACTGATGAGAGGGGATTTCTTCATGTAACAGGAAAATCGGAGAGCGTGGAACTCTCCGGAGGCAGGAGGGAGGAATCCGTTATGACGGATATGAAGAAAAATATAAAAAGGACAGCAGTGCTTTCCATGGTGCTGGTCCTGATGTTCGCGACAACCGTATTTGGCGCGGAGCAGACAGAAGAGTATGTGCCGGCGGTCTACGCGACGTTCTGGGCGCTCGTTCCGCCGGTCGTGGCGATCGGGCTGGCACTTATCACAAAAGAGGTGTACAGTTCCTTGTTTGTCGGTGTTCTCATGGGTGGAATCCTGTATTCCGGTTTCAGCTTTGAGGGAACGATCACCCATATCTTTGAGGACGGAATGATCAGCGTTCTCTCTGACAGCTACAATGTGGGAATCCTGATCTTCCTCGTGATCCTCGGAGCGATGGTGTGCCTGATGAACCGCGCGGGCGGCTCGGCGGCATTTGGCCAGTTTGCGGCGGATCATATTAAGGGGCGTGTGGGCGCGGAGCTTGCGACGATCCTGCTGGGCTGTCTGATCTTTATCGATGATTATTTTAACTGCCTGACCGTGGGAAGCGTGATGCGCCCTGTGACAGACAAATTTAAAGTCTCAAGAGCAAAGCTCGCGTACCTGATCGACGCGACGGCAGCTCCGATCTGCATTATCGCACCGATCTCTTCCTGGGCGGCCGCGGTTACCGGATTTGTTGAGGGCGAGGACGGATTTTCTATCTTCGTGCGGGCGATCCCATACAACTTTTATGCGATCCTGACGATCGTGATGATGATCGGAATGGTACTCTTACGGACAGAATTCGGCTCTATGAAATTTCATGAGAAGAATGCGCTCAAGGGGGACCTTTATACCACGCCGGGACGTCCGTATGACACGGAGAAACAGCCGGAGGTCTCTGTCAGGGGAACCGTTCTGGATCTTCTGATCCCGATCATATCCCTGATCATCTGCTGCATGGTCGGCATGCTCTATACGGGGGGATTTTTCTCAGGAGAGGATTTTGTGACAGCCTTCTCCCAGAGTGACGCGTCCCTGGGACTTACGATGGGAAGCTTTTTCGGACTTTTGATCACCATCGGTCTCTATCAGGTACGCCGGGTCCTGAAATTCTCTGAGTGCATGGCCTGCATTCCGGAAGGTTTTAAGTCCATGGTCCCGGCGATCATGATCCTGTCCTTCGCATGGACACTGAAGGCGATGACGGACAGCCTCGGCGCAGATGTCTATGTGGCGACGGTGGTTGCGTCCAGCGCCCGTTCCCTCTTAAATTTCCTCCCGGCGATCATTTTCGTTGTGGGGTGCTTTCTGGCTTTCGCGACGGGAACCTCCTGGGGTACCTTCGGAATCCTGATCCCGATCGTTGTTGCTGTATTTGAGAACAGCAACCCTGACCTCATGATCATCTCGATCTCTGCCTGCATGGCAGGAGCTGTCTGCGGTGACCACTGTTCTCCGATCTCCGACACAACGATCATGGCATCCGCCGGAGCCCAGTGTGAACATGTAAACCATGTGACGACCCAGCTTCCTTATGCGGTCACGGCAGCGGTTGTGTCCTTCGTCTCCTACATTATCGCGGGCTTTGTACAGTCCGCATGGATCGCCCTGCCGATCGCCATTGCGCTTATGGTGGCCACAATGTTTGTGATCCGCGCGGTGAATGGAGTGCTGAAGGAAGAAGACACTGACGTGCCAATGATGCGCACTCGCGCGAAGATGTAGATTGTCGCAAGCGACCGCACGAGGCGCGAGAATGTGCCAAGGCCCATTCTTTTTTATAAAAAATTGAAAGGACCTGCGGAATCTGCGGGTCCTTTTCCTTTTCTGTATGTTTCTGACGATATTTTCCGGTTGCTTTTTTTCCGGTTTCTGGTATAATAATTTCTGTTCCCGGGGTATGGCGTAGCTTGGTAGCGCGCTCGGCTGGGGGCCGAGAGGTCGCAGGTTCAAATCCTGTTGCCCCGATTTTTGATGAGCAGGAGCTGGAATGAACCAGCCCCTGCTTTTGCTTTACCGGTACAGCCAAAAGTTGCAAACAGAAACGGGAATTGCTATAATGAGAACAGTATAATGCCCTGCGGTCCCAATCCGTCGGGGATGAGAAACGGAAAGGTCAGATCATATATGAAACCAATCATTCTTTTATACCATCTGCCGGAAGGCGAGAGACTTGCGAAGATCAAGAGGGCGCTGTTCCCGCTTGGAATGAAGCTGCGGGCTGTGAAAAAGGAAGAGTATCTGGAACCGGTGGGATATCTTGCCGGGTTGAAGGAACTCGTGCCCTGTGGGGAGGTCTATACAGGAGATGACTTTGAAAAAGAGATGATGGTGATGGCGGGACTCACCTCGAGGCAGGTGGACATGGTGATCCTTGCGTTGAGAAAGACTGGGGCCGGACGGATCGACTACAAGGCAGTCCTTACGCCGACGAACCAGAGCTGGAACGCGCTGACATTATACGGGGAGCTTGCGAAGGAACACGCGAAAATGAACCGGTAGATCACAGATCACCGGGATCCGGAAAGGCTGACGATGAACCTGACTGTTTGACAGACCATAAAATGGAATGGAGGGATCGGTCCATGAGAGATGAGAAGAAACAGCAAAAAGAAGCTCTGAAGGAAGAAATGCTGAGACTCGGGAACCTTCAGCGGGAATGCAAAGAGGAAAAGATTCCTGTCTATATCACCTTTGACGGTTACGACGGTGCCGGAAAGGGCGTGCAGATCGGGCGGCTCATGCAGGCGCTGGATCCGAGAGGCTTTGACGTTTACACCGGGGATAAGGATACCGAGGAGGAAGCGCTCCGTCCGTTCCTCTGGCGGTTTGCGGTCCATGCCCCGGCGGATGGGCGGATCACGATCTATGACACAAGCTGGTACCGGACGGTTCAGGCGGACCGGTTCGAGGGAAAGCTGAATGAAAAGAAAGCAGATGCCGCGTTTGAGGATATCTGCTCGTTTGAGAGATGCCTGGTGGACGGCGGAACCGTTCTCATCAAATTTTTTCTGGATATTTCCGAGAAGGAACAGGAAAAACGGTTTAAAAAACTTCTGGAATCAAAGGATACCGCATGGCGCGTCACAGAGAAAGAACTTGCGAGAAATGCCCATTACGGAAAATATAAGAAGCTCAGCGATGAGATGATCAGGAGAACGGATACACCTTACGCGCCCTGGTACGTGATCGACGCGAAGGAAAAGAGCGGGACGGCTCTGATGGTCATAAAGACGGTGGCAGATGTTCTGGAAAAGGCGCTTGAGAAAAAACGGGCGGGAAAAGAGGCGGAGATCTTTGAAAAACCGGTTCCGCCTGACAGATATGAAAAAGGGATCCTTGCAAAAGCGGACCTGACAAAGCGCCTTGAGGAGGCGGAATACCGGAAAAAACTGGACAAGCTCCAGAAACGGCTGGAAGTGCTCCACGGAGAACTCTACCGTCTGCGGATCCCGGTGATCCTTGGCTTTGAGGGCTGGGATGCCGCCGGAAAGGGAGGAGCGATCAAACGTCTGACGAGCCATCTTGATCCCCGCGGATATAAGGTCTGCCCGACAGCATCCCCGAACGACGTGGAAAAATCCCATCACTATCTCTGGCGATTCTGGAATCATGTGCCGAAGGCAGGACACATCGCGATCTTTGACCGCACCTGGTACGGAAGAGTCATGGTGGAGCGGATCGAGGGCTTCTGTTCCGAGGAGGACTGGCACCATGCATATCGGGAGATCAACGAGATGGAAGCACATTTTGTGCACTCCGGAGCTCTTGTTTTAAAATTCTGGCTCCAGATCGACAAGGACGAGCAGGAGCGGCGGTTCAATGACCGGATGAAGAACCCGGAAAAACGGTGGAAGATCACGGACGAGGACTGGAGAAACAGGGAAAAGTGGGATGCTTATGTGCTTGCTGTGAACGAAATGCTGGAAAAAACTTCTACAAAGGATGCTCCCTGGATCGTTGTGGAAGGAAATTCCAAGTGGTATGCGAGGATCAAGATCCTCGAAACTGTGGCGGATGCCATGGAAAAAAAGATAAAAGAAGTGGAAAAGAACAGAAAAAGATGAGCAAAGTGGTGATTATAGGCGGCGGGGCAGCGGGAATGGCTGCTGCCATCGGTGCCGCGGAGTGCGGACATGATGTCTCCGTTTATGAGAAAAATGAGAAGCTTGGGAAAAAGATCTATATCACGGGAAAAGGACGCTGCAACCTGACAAACGGCTGTGATACGGAGGACCTGTTCAGAAATATGGTCTCCAACGGCAAGTTCCTCTACAGTGCCATCTATGGATTCACAAACTTTGATATCGTGGATCTTGTGGAGGCAAACGGCTGCCCGGTGAAGGAAGAACGGGGAGCGAGAATGTTCCCGGTATCGGACCATGCTTCCGATGTGACGGGGGCCTTAGAGCGGAAGATGAAATCTCTGGGCGTAAAGATCTTCTTAAATGAACCGGTCAGGGATATCGTGATCAGGGACGAGAAGGCGGCAGGGATTATTCTGGAAAAGTCTGGAAAGAGTGTGGATGCCGATGCGGTGGTGATCGCCACAGGCGGACTTTCCTACCCGTCAACAGGTTCCACGGGGGACGGGTACCGTTTTGCAAAAGAGGCGGGCCACACGGTGACACCTCTGTCACCGGCACTTGTTCCGTTTGTATGCGCAGAAGATGATGTGAAAGAACTTCAGGGACTCTCCTTAAGAAACATCGAGGTGACTGTCTGGAACGGAAAGAAAGTGCTCTGGAAAGAGTTCGGCGAGATGCTGTTTACGCATTTTGGCGTCAGTGGACCTGTCGTTTTGAGTGCCAGCAGCTATGCGGCGAAGATCATCAAAAAAACGCCGCTCAGAATGGATATCGACCTGAAACCGGCACTCTCAAAAGAGCAGCTGGATGCGAGGATCCTGCGGGATTTCGATGAGGCGAAAAATAAGCAGTTTAAGAACTCCTTAAATCACCTCTTCCCGGCAAAGCTGATCCCGGTTATGATAGAGAGGAGCGGCATCGATCCGGAAAAACAGGTTAATGAGGTGACTGCGGAGGAGAGAAAACGTCTGGTGGATCTCACAAAAGCCTTTTCCGTGACACTCACAGGCCTCCGCGGGTACAATGAGGCGATCGTGACGCAGGGCGGAGTGAACGTGAAGGAAGTGAATCCGTCCACTATGGAATCGAAGAAGCTGCAGGGGCTCTATTTTGCGGGCGAGGTTCTGGATCTGGACGGTGTGACCGGCGGATTCAACCTGCAGATCGCCTGGTCGACCGGAATGCTGGCAGGCAGAAGCGTATAGAGCACCGGATCTGAGAAGCAGCTTTGAACCCGTATGGCTGTAAAGATGTGGAACCATCACGAATAAATAAAAAATCTTGGAATAAACTAAGGGGAGAATAACATGTCTTTTAATGTAGCAATAGACGGACCGGCAGGAGCCGGAAAGAGCACCGTGGCAAAGTCTGTGGCAGCTCTGAAAAATTTTATCTATGTGGATACCGGAGCGATGTACCGGGCAATGGCGTTATATTTTCTGCGTCAGGGAATCGATAAGACCGACGAGAACGCCATCAACGCGGTACTTGACAAGGTGGAGATCACGATCCGCTACGAGGACGGTGCGCAGCAGGTGATCTTAAACGGCGAGAATGTATCCGGGCTGATCCGGACCGAGGAGGTCGGAAACATGGCTTCAGCCACATCCGTCTACAAGAAGGTCCGTGAGAAACTCGTGGAACTCCAGAAAGATCTGGCAAAGAAGGCGGACGTGATCATGGATGGACGCGACATCGGAACCTGTGTCCTGCCGGATGCCGATGTGAAGGTATATCTGACCGCAAGCTCCGCAGTCCGGGCGAAACGCCGCTATCATGAGCTTAAGGAGAAAGGAACAGCCTGCGATCTCGATGAGATCGAGAAGGACATCATCGAACGGGATTACCGGGATATGCATCGGGAAAATTCCCCGTTGAAACAGGCGGATGACGCCGTACTCCTTGACAGCTCCGACATGACGTTAAAAGAGGTCGTGGACACGATCACAGCGATGATCGATAAGAAGCAGGGTGCGTAAGATGGAAGTAACAGTTGCAAAGACAGCAGGCTTCTGCTTTGGTGTGAAGCGTGCCGTGGAAAAAGTATATGATCAGATCGGCAGGACGGAAAAAAGGATCTACACCTACGGTCCAATTATCCATAATGAGCAGGTCGTGGGCGATCTCAGGGAAAAGGGTGTGGAGGTCATCGACTCTTTAGAAGAATTGAAGACGATCCGGAACGCTGTTGTTGTGATCCGCTCCCACGGTGTCGGAAAAAATGTCTACGAGATCTTAAAAGAAAACGGTGTGGAGATCGTGGATGCCACATGTCCCTATGTGAAAAAGATCCACCGGATCGTCGAAAAACAGTCAGCAGAAGGAAGAAAAGTCCTGATCATAGGCAGCGAGGACCATCCGGAGGTGCAGGGCATCAAGGGATGGGGAGATGAGCGGACAGTGGTCATCGAGGACATGGATGATTTTCTTAAGCTGCGGCTTCCGGAAAATGAGAAGCTTTGTATTGTATCCCAGACGACATTTAATTACAAGAAATTTCAAGATATAGTTGAAAAAATTTCTAAAACGAGGTATGATATAACTGTTTTAAATACGATTTGCAATGCAACACAGGAAAGACAAGTGGAAGCGATGAGGATAGCCTCACAGGTGGACGTGATGCTGGTTATCGGCGGGAAACACAGCTCGAATACCCAGAAGCTATACGATATCTGCCGGAAGGAATGTAAAAACACCTATTACATCCAGACTCTGGGCGACTTTAATCCTGAATGTATTAGTTCTGTGCGCAGTGTAGGTATTACGGCCGGGGCGTCAACCCCAAACAATATTATCGAGGAGGTTCATACTAAATGTCAGAGTTAAGTTTTGAACAAATGTTAGAAGAATCATTAAAAACAATACGTACAGGAGAGGTTGTCACCGGTAAGGTCATTGACGTAAAAGAAGACGAAATCGTTTTAAATATTGGTTACAAGTCTGATGGCATCATTACCCGCAGTGAATACACAAACGAGTCCAACGTAGACTTAAGAAATCTTGTACATGTTGGTGACGAGATGGAAGCCAAAGTCGTAAAGGTGAACGACGGTGAAGGTCAGGTCGCTCTTTCCTACAAGAGACTGGCTGCAGACAGAGGAAATAAGAGACTTGAGGAGGCATTTGAGAACCACGAGGTTCTTACTGCAAAGGTTTCTCAGGTTCTTGACGGCGGTTTAAGCGTGATCGTGGATGAAGCAAGAATCTTTATCCCGGCAAGCCTTGTATCCGACGTATATGAGAAAGATTTATCTAAATATGCTGATAAAGAGATCGAATTCGTTATCACAGAGTTCAATCCGAGAAGAAGAAGAGTCATCGGCGACCGCAAGCAGCTTATCGTTGCTAAGAAGGCCGAGATGCAGAAAGCACTCTTCGAGAAGATCCATGTAGGTGATAAGGTAGAAGGAACTGTTAAGAACGTAACTGATTTCGGTGCATTCATCGATCTCGGCGGCGCTGACGGTTTACTCCACATCTCCGAGATGTCCTGGGGCAGAATCGAGAACCCGAAGAAGGTCTTCAAGGTTGGCGATAAGGTAACAGCTCTCATCAAAGACATCAACGGTGAGAAGATTGCCCTCTCTATGAAGTTCCCGGAGACAAATCCGTGGGCTGACGCTGCTGAGAAGTACGCAGTAGGCAACGTAGTTACAGGTAAGGTAGCTCGTATGACTGACTTCGGCGCATTCGTTGAGCTTGAGCCGGGCGTAGACGCACTGCTTCACGTATCCCAGATCTCCAGAGAGCACGTTGCTAAGCCGGCTGACGTACTTTCCATCGGTCAGGAGATCACTGCTAAGATCGTTGATTTCAACGAGGCAGACAGAAAGATCAGCTTAAGCATGAAAGCTCTTGAGGCTGACAACGCACAGGAGCAGACAGAGGAGTAATCCGAAGGTGATTCTTAAATAAGAATTTTCGAGGACATCGTTCTTTACGGGCGGTGTCCTTTTTTGTAACAGGAAATTCCGAGGAATTCCCTGTACAAAAAACACGAACGTACCAGAGTACGTTCATATTTATAAACAGTGAGTCAAATTTCATGCCTGCGTGGGTCTCCGACATTGTCATGCGTCGGTTATTTTCCGGCGACGATCGAAACGGATTTTAGAGGCCGCGAAGTCTGCCACAGAAATGCCGCAAATTATGCCCGCACTACAAAAATGCGTAAGGGATTTGTAATTGAAATCATAGTGTAATCTCAAGGTTTGTATGTTAAGATAACCGTACAAAAGCAAAAGACGGCGGAAGAACCTGAAAAGTTACTGTACACGGGCAGTGTCAGTAACCCCGAAAAATCAGGATGGCCGCAAATCGGTATTTGCAGGAGACTGCTATAAAACAATGCAGTCCGGCAAAGACCAATACAGGATAACAGGAGGAATTTTATTATGACGAAAAATATGAAAAGAATGACAGCACTTGCCTGTGCGGCCATGATGATTGCATCTATGGGGATCACCGGATGCGGCAAGGCGGATGGACAGACAAAGGAGGAGACAAAAACGACAGCCGTTGAGACTCCTGCAGGAACGGAGACATCTGCGACTACGGAAAACGAGGCGGGAAAACTTCCGGACGGTACCGGTCAGGAAAGTGGAGCGGCAGACACGGAGTCTGCGAGTGAGTCTGATCCGATGATGGGAACGATCGTTTCTGTGGAAGATGGACAGCTTACGATGCATCGCCAGGATAATGGATTTGATGAGGACGTTGTAATTACGATCGCAGAGGATACGAAGGTTCTGGATGCAGAGAATGGTTATCCGGTGGAACTCGGTGATCTGAAAGAAGGAAATACCATCAGCGCTTATGTAGACGAGGCAATGACGTTGAGCCTTCCGCCGATCACAAATGGTCTGCTGATCTTAGTACAGGCAGAGGGATATGATTTCCCGAGATACACGAAGGTAAAGGAATTGATGGCTGCAAATACAGAAGGTGAGCGGATCCTCACAGCCGAGAATGGGATCAATTACATGATTACCGCTGAAACAAGACTTCTTCCATATCTGACAAGAAATATTGTCTCCGAGGAAGACCTTACAGAAGGAACCGAGATCCTGATCTGGAACGAGGAGAACGGAAATAAAGCAGAAAAGATCGTCGTGTTCCAGGGTGAGAACGGATATGCAAAATAAATAATGGGATCTTAAGAGAAACCGATCTGTATGAAAGTATTGGACAGCGGGTATACTCTCCATATGGAAGGAGCGTGAGCCTGTGTCGAAGAAAAAAAGAGAACCTGTGGATCCGGAGCACTTAAAGCCGGAGGACCGGATGAAATTCGAGATCGCGAAGGAGCTGGGGCTGGCGGACAAGGTAATCGCCGGTGGCTGGCGGTGTCTTACCGCAAAAGAGAGCGGCAGGATCGGCGGTCTTGTGACAAAAAAGAAGAGAGAAATGTCCGCAAAAACGCAGGATAAGGAGAATCCAGGGGAAAACTGCCATTGAAACAATGGCGGTTTTCTTTTATAATTAGGGGAGAGATGCCGCAGTCCAGTCATATGGAAAACCAGATCTCGGAAGGGAATCAATTATGAATATATCGCTTATTTGTTTTACAAGAGCCGGATTTGAGACGATGAAGCGGATCAACAACGCCCTTTCCGGAGCTTCTGAAGCTTTGACGGATGAGGTCTACCCTGAACAATACGATAAGAGTGCGGAGGCGGAGGACAGACCATGCGGCGGGGACACTCTGTACAAGTCTCTGTGGATCGCTGGGCGGTATGCACTCCAGCTTGCGGCGACGGATGCCGGAGTGCCTTATCAGGCAGTGCCGGAGGGCGGACTTTCGGAGTGGACGAAGGAGGCTTTTCTGCGGGACGATGCTCTTATTTTTGTGGGTGCCTGTGGGATCGCGGTGCGCTCCATCGCACCATATGTGCGGGACAAATTTCAGGACCCTGCGGTGGTCTGTGTGGATGAGGCGGGACAGTTCGCGATCCCGCTTCTCTCCGGACATGTGGGCGGAGCGAACCGGCTGGCGGAAATGGTGGCTTCCGGGATCGGAGCAGTGCCGGTGGTGACGACGGCGACGGATGTGGAGAAGAAATTTGCGGTGGACATGTTCGCAAAGGATCATGGATTTGTGATCACGGACCGGAAACTTGCGAAGGAGATTTCGGCTGATATTCTTGCGGGTGAGCCGGTGGGAGTGTTCTCAGATTTCGGATTTTCAGCGTGGAAGAAGATTCCGGAGGGACTTTTTGAGGATCGGATCTGTAAGCGGAATCTCTGGATTACGGTGTCCGGAAAAGAAAAAAAGGGGATTCCGTCGGACCGTGTCCTGCGCCTGATCCCACGGTGTGTGGCGCTTGGGATCGGCTGTAAACGCGGGACACCTGTGGAGAAGATCCGGACTGCGGTGGAAAGCGCGATGGAGCGGAACGGGATCGATCTGCGAAGCGTCTTTGCAGTGGCGAGCATCGACATCAAGAAGCAGGAGCAGGGACTCATCGAATTCGCAAAGGAACTTCAGGTGCCGTTTCTGACATTTTCCAGTGAGGAGTTAAATGGACAGCCGGGGGATTTCCCAGAGTCAGAATTTGTGCAAAAGACCACGGGAACCGGAAATGTCTGTGAGCGGTCCGCAGTGGCTGTGTGCAGGCTGGGCGTGAGAGCTTCTGAGTGCAGGATCCTGATCCATAAGGAAGCGGAGGACGGCGTGACAGTGGCCGCAGCGTATTATATGATCGGAAAGTCCGGAGAAAATGCGGATCGGGAAGAAAAATCGAGAGGATAGAGTAGAAAGAATATGATGATCCTGATAAATGGGGGAAGCTCCAGCGGAAAGTCCGCATTTGCGGAGACCCTGATCGTAGAACAGGCAAAGAAAGAAGAGGTGATGGCGGAAGCCGCCGGAAAATCGATGCGCGGCGGCGCCCGGAAAACGGATCTGCGCCATCAGCCGTCCTGTTACCTTGCAACCATGATCACCTGGGACGAGGAGTGCAGGGAGCGGATCCGAAAACACCGCAAAATGCGGGAAAAAAAGAATTTTATGACCATCGAGTGCCCTGTGGACCTTTTGAAGGCGGAGGTCCCTGCCAGGAGCCGGTGTCTGTTAGAGTGTGTTTCCAACCTTGCGGCGAACGAGATGTACCGCCGGGACATGGAAGATCCGGAGAATGGCGCGATGGAACGGATATTGGAAGGAATCAGGATGATCAGAAAAAATGCGGACTTTCTGGTAGTCGTGACAAATGATGTGTCCGGGGATCAGGGGCCGTACTCGGAGGAGACGGAAGCGTACCGGAAGCTGTTGGGCGGAATCAACTGTGCGTTGGCCGGGGAGGCGGATGAAGTGTACGAGGTGATCTGCGGGGAGCCGGTGGTGGTGAAGAAAAAGAAGAGGGAAGATACGGAAGTGGAAGAGAGAAGAACGGATCGATCTGTGGATCGTCAGAGAGGGATCAGGCTTTTTGTAGGAGGCGCGTATCAGGGGAAATCAAACCTTGCGATGCGTGAGGCGGTGACGGAAGAAAACCGCTTCATTCTTGTGGCAGACGGCGAACAGTCACCGTTGGAAGACGCGTTTGATTCGGAGGCTGTTCTGAATCTTCATATCTATATTCGAAGGCTGATAGACGCAGTACTGGGTGAGTATGACGCGAAGAGAGAGGATGACAGAGTGTTCTGCGACAGTATCCGCAGTGAAATCAATGAGAGAACTGAAGCTGTGAGGGATCCGGCTGAAAGAACATCTGCCGGAGAAACAAAGATGGTCAGAGTGCAGACGAAAGAAACGGAAGATATCGAGATCCGGATCGAAGAGGTCATGTACCGGTATCTGGATATGATCCTTGAGAAGAATCCCAACGCAGTCATCACCTGCGACGAGATCGGCTGCGGAATCGTTCCCATCGATAAAACAGACCGCCTGTGGCGGGAGATGAGTGGGGACGCCTGCCAGTATCTGGCGGCGCGGGCGGTGAAGGTATGCCGCGTTGTCTGCGGGATCCCGATGGCTTTAAAGGGCGGTGAGGCATGATGGAGTACGGACACGGCGGTGATATCTACCGGAACCGGAATGTCGAGCTGGATTTCTCGGTCAATGTAAATCCCTTGGGAATGCCGAATTTTGTCTGGGAGGCGGCCCAGAGGAGCATCACTTTCTGTACAGGATATCCGGACAGTTCCTGCGAAAACCTGCGGGGACGGTTGTCAGAGGTTACCGGTGTCCCGGAAGATCAGATGATCTTCGGAAACGGGGCGGCGGAACTGATCTTCCGGCTGGCACAGGAGGTACGGCCGAAAAAGGCAGTGATCCCTGCGCCATCTTTTGCGGAGTATGAAACGGCGTTGAGATCCTGTGGGACAGAAACCGCTTTTTTCTATTTAAAAGAGGCAGAATCTTTTTTCTTAAACATATCGGAATTCCTGGATTTTTTGAGAGCAGAGCAGCCAGAGATCATATTTTTATGCACTCCGGCGAATCCAACAGGGGCCATGATCCGTCAGGCAGATCTTTCTAAAATCTTAGACTACTGTAAGAAACATGGGATCCTGCTGGTTCTGGACGAATGCTTTGTGGAATTCCTTGATGAGGAGCGAAGCTGCGGCTGCATCCGTGAATTTCTTGAATGGGAGACCGGAAGACCGGAACATGGCGGAGACTTGTTTCTTCTCCGGGCATTCACAAAGACATATGCCATGGCGGGACTGCGGCTGGGGTATGGATTCTGCACAAGCAGGGAGCTTTTAGATCGGCTGGAAACGAACTGGCAGCCCTGGAGCGTTTCGATCCCGGCGCAGGAAGCGGGATATGCGGCACTTTCGGAAGAACGGATTCCTTTTTTGAAAAAGATGCGGGAGACGGTGGCGAAAGAACGGCAGTATCTTTCTGACGGATTGACGAAAGCGGGATTCACGGTATTCCACTCGGACGCGAATTTCCTCCTGTTTAAGGATTTCAAGACCGGTCAGGAATCCTGGCTGTACGAATATTTTCTGGAACGGGGGATCCTAATCCGGTCATGCAGGAATTACAGACTGCTTGACAAACGATTTTACAGGATCTGCGTCCGCTCCCATGAAGAAAACCGGGAATTCCTGGAGATATTAAAGGATTACATGTAGATCATCCGGATGGAAAACGCAGCTGTTGGAAGAAAACGAAAGATACGTTGGAAAATGACAGAAGGAAAAAGAAATTTTCTGTATGTTTATAAGCAAAAATAATATAAATTCGCAAAAAAATTATATGAATTGCCTGTTGCTAAAATTCGACAAAGCTGTTATACTCTACAGTAATAACTGGAACTGACGTTATGACGGTTTTTAGTTATATTTTTTTTAAACATAATAAAACAGAAGAAAGAGAGGGAACCATAAAATGGGTAAGATCATTGGTGATGGTATTACATTTGATGATGTGCTCCTTGTACCTGCATATTCTGAAGTAATCCCAAATCAGGTTGATGTTTCAACACACCTGACAAAGAAAGTCAAACTCAATATTCCATTTATGAGTGCCGGCATGGATACCGTTACTGAGCACCGCATGGCGATCGCGATGGCGCGACAGGGCGGAATCGGTATCATTCACAAAAACATGTCGATCGAGGCGCAGGCTGAAGAGGTAGATAAGGTAAAACGTTCTGAAAACGGAGTAATCACAGACCCATTTTATTTGTCCCCGGAACATACATTAAAAGATGCAGATGAGCTGATGGCAAAATTCCGCATTTCCGGTGTTCCGATCACTGAGGGTAAAAAGCTCGTCGGAATCATCACAAACCGTGATCTGAAATTTGAGGAAGATTATTCCAAGAAGATCAAAGAGTGCATGACTTCCGAGCATCTGGTTACAGCTAAAGAAGGCGTAACCATGGAAGAAGCAAAGCGCATTCTTGCAAAGGCAAGAGTCGAGAAGCTTCCGATCGTAGATGAAAACTTTAACTTAAAAGGACTCATTACGATCAAAGATATCGAGAAACAGATCAAGTATCCGAACTCCGCAAAGGATGACCACGGAAGACTTCTCTGCGGTGCTGCAATCGGAATCACAGCAAATGTTCTTGAGAGAACGGAAGCCCTTGTAAATGCAAAGGTCGATGTTGTTGTTCTCGACTCTGCGCACGGACACTCTGCGAACGTTATCAACTGCGTAAAGATGATCAAGGAGAAATTCCCGGATCTTCAGGTAATCGCCGGTAACGTTGCAACGGGTGAGGCTACAAGAGCCCTGATCGAGGCCGGCGTTGACGCTGTCAAGGTTGGTATCGGACCGGGATCGATCTGTACGACACGTGTCGTTGCAGGTATCGGTGTTCCGCAGATTACTGCGGTTATGGACTGCTATGCAGTTGCGAAGGAGTACGGTATTCCGATCATCGCCGACGGCGGTATCAAGTATTCCGGAGATGTTACAAAGGCTCTCGCAGCCGGCGGTAATGTCTGCATGATGGGATCCATGTTCGCGGGCTGCGATGAGAGCCCGGGAGACTTCGAACTTTATCAGGGAAGAAAATATAAAGTTTACCGTGGAATGGGATCCATTTCCGCTATGGAGAACGGCAGTAAGGACCGTTACTTCCAGTCGAACGCGAAGAAGCTTGTTCCGGAAGGCGTTGAAGGACGAGTTGCATATAAGGGACTTGTTGAAGATACAATATTCCAGCTTATGGGAGGTCTTCGTTCAGGTATGGGGTACTGTGGCGCACCTACAATCCCAGTACTTCAGGAAACAGCTAAGTTTATAAAGATGTCATCAGCAGCTTTAAGAGAAAGCCATCCACATGACATACACATCACAAAAGAGGCACCTAACTATTCTGTAGAAAATGCGTAAGCTACAAGCCGTGCCATTTATATAACATAATACCGGCGTGTGCTTGCACAAAGCAGGTATTACGTTATATAAATGATAGGGCGCCAGCCCGACAGTCCAAGAAAACGAAAGTTTTCTTGGACATGCACGTAGCCAGCAAAACTTAATCATAAATCAATCCCCGGTACAGTCCATCCCACTGCACCGGGGTTGTTATGTTTACAGAATAATTTGATATTTTGATAAAAAATTGTTAATTTTTAATCAATTTAAGTAAAGAAGTGATTGCTAACTTGTATCTTGATGATGTATAATAACTTAAAAGTTAAATGAATCGAAATCATACAAGTGACAGATAATCAGATGCAAGGAGAGCAAGGATATGCGGGATAAGATGATTAACAAATATATTGCTAAAAATCACGCTGGTTCTGTTTTTACAGATAGTGAGCTGAAGGTTATCAAGGAGGGTAATATCGATGATATGGTCACAACATTCCTTGATATGAATACAGAATACTACAATAAGCAGATGCAGAGTGTGCTTAAGATATTCACTCAGTTTATAGGCAGTGATATGGAACTTGAGCGTATTATATATCAGAAGGAGTATGAGGGAAAGTTCGTAGGCTGTCAGCTTATGGATGGCGACATAGATGTATTTCTTGGAATAGCAGGAGATGATTCAGACCTTTTGTGTGTCGCATCAGTATTCTCACAGGAAGAATTAAGTGAATTTGATTCAGATGCATATGATGCAATATGTGAACTTATTAATATTATTAATGGTGCTTATGCAACAAAGTTAAGCTATGAAGATATAGAAGTTTCACTGCATCCACCTGTATTTTATAAGGATACACAGATAAAGGCAGATAATGGAATGTATGTAGTTACATTTTCTATGAATGGACACAGGTTTAATCTGATTATGGTAGCAGATGATAAGATTAAGCTTGAAGTATAACCGGTACATTAATTAAAGCTGGATGCTGCTTTTTGGCTTACACAGTAGTGTAAAGCTATAATAAGCTATAAAGATATATGAGATATATACGATATACATAATACAATAAATATAAGAAAGATATATTCATGCGTGAATAGACACAGAATATTAAAGCATACCAGGTAAATATGGGAACGGAGGACAATTATGGCCAGAATATTGATAGTTGATGATTCTAAGACATCAAGGAAATTCTTAAGAAATATGCTTGAACAGGCAGGACACGAGATAGTAGCAGAGGCAGTTGACGGAGCAGAAGGTGTTGAAAAGTTCAAGGTATACAGACCAGATATAACAACAATGGATATAACCATGCCTAAGCTTGGCGGAATAGAGGCTGTAAGAGAGATTATAGAGGATGACCCAGATGCCAAGATTATTATGGTTACAGCAGCAGGTCAGAAGGCCAATATGATAGAAGCCCTTAAAAAGGGTGCGGCTGACTTTATACAGAAGCCTTTCGATATGGATGTTATAGTCAATACAATAGAGAAAGTTATGGAAGAGTAAGAATGTATAATTATAAGTTACAGATTCAGTATGATGGTGGAAGATATGATGGATGGCAGCGTATGGGTAAGGATTCATCATCTAACACAATAGAGGCAAAGATTAAAGAGATTATAAGTAAGATGACTGGTGAGGATATTGATATATATGTGGGCTGTAGAACGGAGAAAGGCGTGCATGCGCTGGCTCAGACCGCTAACTTTAAGTTAAATGATAAGTACCAGCCAGTGGAGATAAAGAACTATCTTAACAGATATCTTCCAAGAGATATTGCAGTCAATCGTGTTGAGGCAGTGGATGAGAGATTTCACAGCCAGCTCAATGCCAGGGAAAAGACATATGTATACAGACTTGATATGGCTAATGTAGCAGATGTATTTACAAGAAAGTATGCATACCATACATTTGATGTGCCAGATATAGCAGCTATGAGAACTGCAGCACAGTACTATGTTGGAAGCCATGATTTTAAGGCATTTACAACAGCAAGAAAGAGTAAGTCAACAGTAAGGAATGTTAAGTCTGTCGACATAGAAGTGACAGGGGATAAGTGCGAGATAAGAATAACAGCAGATGATTTCCTTCACAATATGGCAAGATATATGATAGGAATGTTGTTAGATGTTGGCAGCGGACTTAAGAAGACAGCCGATATAGAAGCAGCGCTTGAGGGCAGGGACGTTGTTATGTCACTTCCAGCCGAGAGCTATGGACTTTTTCTTGAAAGTGTCTTATACTAAATTGAATACAGCTTTATAAGGAAGCTGTCGCAACTAAAGACATTATATAGTATATGTATTATATAATAAGCTTAGTGCAACAGCTTCCTTATTTTATTCATTGGATAATGTAGATAATAACGTGTAGCTTACACGGGTTATAGCAGAAAGTAAAATGCAGGCGGTATAGGGATTATATATATGCCGGCAGGAATGGAGAGAATATGAAAACCATAATAGAACTTATGACAGAAGAATTTCAGAAAGCATTTGAAGAGTGCGGATATTCAAAGGACTATGCCAAAGTGACAGTGTCTAACAGACCGGACTTATGTGAATATCAGTGTAATGGTGCCATGGCAGCTGCAAAGGCTTATAAGAAGGCACCATTTATGATAGCAGATGAGGTAGTTGCAAAGCTTTCAGATAACAGCCTTTTTGCATCAATAGAGAGCGTTAAGCCGGGATTTATCAATGTGAAAGTAAGCCCAGAGTACCTTGCGGACTATATGAATAAGATGGCAGAGGCAGACAAGTATGGCTATGAGAATACAGAGGCACCTAAGACAGTTATAGTTGACTTTGGTGGCGCCAACGCAGCAAAGCCTCTCCACGTAGGACACTTAAGGTCAGCAGTTATCGGTGAGAGTGTTAAGAGAATTAATAAGTTTGTTGGAAATAATACAATCGGTGATGTACATCTTGGTGACTGGGGACTTCAGATGGGTCTTATCATAGAGGAATTAAGGGACAGAAAGCCTGAGCTTGTATATT
>OIWU01001073.1_pt1 | contig 29110 bp, 56 predicted proteins | sample 1587711 | NCBI WGS metagenome assembly OIWU01 (sample SAMEA3888909, study PRJEB22519) | human gut metagenome | biome: human gut; feature: human-associated habitat; material: faeces | place: Denmark | collected 2010 | reverse complement strand
CCATCCGCAGGTACTGGTCTGGTATCGGAAAAACTATCCCCATATCTGCCGCGGACAGCTTTCCATGAATTTTGAGCGGGACGAAAATATCAATCAAGATATTCGACTTGTCGCTTATAATTATATGAAAATCAATGGCGGTCGTTGGGGCAGTAATAAAGAATATGAAGCCTTAAAAAAAGATTATAATTTTGTCGGCGCGCTTGTCTCCACCGATGCCCCCAAAAGCACTCTTTATGTCATACCTGAAAATGTTGGCGCAATCTTTTGTGATAACGAATTTAATGTCTATATTGATTTCGATAACGATAAAATTGGGCTGAATGTCCTTAATATTGCCCATAGTTTTAATAATATTTGTAAAATGTCTGGTTGGGACTCACACTCTATCACCCCTTATCATACAGATAAGAATTATATGGACTTTTCATTTTGGCATAGTGAAGATATGATTGAGCTATATAAAAAATACGATATTATTTATAATGGGACGTTCTTTTATTCACTAAAAACGTAAACCAATAGGAGGAAAAACATATGGTGTTTTGCGCGAAAGGTGCGGAAGCGCGTTGTGAAACCTGCCCGATTACCAACGATAGCGCGAACGCGTGTGAGTTTGCAGTTGAATTTCAGCCGATTATTCATGCCCATTGGATTGTCAATGGCGTTCACCCACACAATGGGGTAGTTGGGAATTGGAAATGTTCTCATTGTAAGCGGATTTCGCTTGAAAATAGTGAATATTGCCACAGATGCGGTGCGCGAATGGACGAAGAGGAAGAATAATTTTTTCTTCCTCTATTGGTTTATCTCTTGACAAAGCATTTTTAATCTGATATAATATAATTATAAAAGGAGTTGAGAAATATGGCTGGGCATCTTTACCTTAATTGTAAACGGAATGGAGAAACATTCGCGCTTATAGGTTATTATGGGCGAGGCAAAACCGCATTCGCGCTTAATCAGACAAAAAGTCTAATTGATTATATCTATGACCATATTGAAAATGATTATAGATATAATGTTATTCGTTTTACTGAAAAGAACGGTGGAGCACTCGCAAGTGGAGATAATAATAGAGATTACGCGCAAAAACTTTTTCCCGATAAGATTTTTTATAGAGGCGCTCGTGATTATGGCTTAGTCGTTCTTAAACCTACACTTATTCATTCTATTCTTTTTCAAGTGATTTCTGAAACTGCATCACAAGTTGTTATTGATTTTGACAATGACAAAATTGAGTGGAATGTGTTTCGTTATTGGAATAATATGAATGCTTTTATAAATGACGATACTGCCACCACGCTTTATACCAATAATCCTACTTATAGAGCAGGTTATTATAATAAAGAACTTAACGTAATCCATTTTGAAAATATTAGTATTGTAGAAGATTTAATTTTTAACAATACTATTGCTCTTGATGGTAGCAAAGCCGTATTTGCAAAAATAGAATAAGCCCTTGATAAAAGGGCTTTTTTGTGTTATACTGAAAGTATCAAGTGGGAGGATAAAGAATATGGTTTTTTCTGATTTGCGTATGGGAGATTGGTTTGAGTGGGATAAGCGGATTTATATTCGTCTCAAAAATATGATTATGTCTCTTAACAAGGACGATTTCGGCACTCTTTATGTCCCACTTTATTCAGAGCGAGAAGTTAAATATATTACCGTATTCGACTATGATGCGTCTACCGAGTTAGAAAAGTTTAATAAAACAAAAAACCTTAATGCGGACGAAGTACCCTGTAATATGCTACTAAAATCCAGTAGTGGCAATTTTTATGTTAAAATTAGTCCATATATACCCGGCGAACGTGATATGGTAGTTGTGAATACAAAAGGCCACTTTCAAGGTGCTTTTGTATATTCTAAATATTTTACACATCAATTTGAGATTATAGACAAAATGCGCATAAGTCTTTTTGAAGGAAAAATATAAATTTCGCCTACTATCAGTATTGACAAAAGAGGGGAATTGTGATATACTACATTATAGGGGTAAGAAATATGAGTGAGATGTTCAAAAAAATTATAAATGTTCTTTTGGCGGAAAATATTGATTTTGAGATTGCGCAAAAAAGTGACCATTATGTTATATGTAGTACCATTTTAAAAAACACAATGAATGCTTGGCATATTATAGATAATCCTTTAACTGACGCCCCTCGTTTTTATAGCTATAAAAATAATTATAGGCTCGGTTTTGTTTTTTCTCGTTATCAAGATTATATTACAGTTGTCAGCAATGTTGTTGCAAGTTTGTAGGTGAAATTATGAAATATAAAGATTTGAATATTGGCGATTGGTTTGAGGTTGATGGACATAAATATATTAAATGTGATTACGACGGCAAGCATACTGCGGGCGTGATTTTAGACAATGAAACAATAGGAACAGCTCGTGTCTTTTTCGATGACGAAACAGTTGTAAATTTTTTAACAGAACTCCATTATGTCAATCCCAAGCAAAATATAGACACTGAAACTATTATTAAAAAAGCCCCTTGCGGTTGCCTTCTTAAAAATCCCAACGCCGATGTTTATTTTGTTAAACTCGCCCATCGCACAGGAAATGGAGCTGATTTAGTTCTTATTTCAACTTATCGTATGCAAGGCGGACGCTGATAGTTGTATAATTGCCAATAAGCCAGTAAAAGTTATAGCAAAAGCAGATTTATATTATAAAGAAAAAACTTGACAGATAATTCTTCTTATGCTATACTATAATCAAGTGGTGAAATTATGAAATATAAAGACCTTTTAATAGGTGATTGGTTTAAATATAATGGTTGTTATTATATTAAATCGCAGAAATATACAGACCTCGATTTTATCAATGTGTCGCTTTATGATGGGAATATAATAAACATTAACGATAATGCAGAAGTAGAATTCGTTTCTTGTTTTTTTGCCATTAAAACAATAGATTATGCGGGGGCGTTAACTTCTGCTCCCCTTGGAAGAATGGTTCAAAACGATAAATGTATTTATATGCGCGTTACGCTTCCCGACGTAAATGAAATTGACACAGTAATTATTTATTCGTTTTATAATAATAACGGACGCTGGTTCAGCTCGCGTGCTTACCATTATGAAGTAGAGACTTTTACAAGAAAAGTTGAATATTGGGAGAGTTAAAATGATAAATTCAGAAAAGAAAATTATTTATGATTGTGTGAAAAATGCGCTCAACAACGCTGAAAATAACGAAGAAGTTTTTACAACACTTAAACTAACACAGAGCGACCTTTATTATATATCATCTTTGATTGAAAACGATATGAAATGGAAGGAATCAAAAGAAGCCACTCCTTTTGATGAGCCAAAAGGCAAGTGGATTAATCAGCAAGGCGGTTTTTTGGGCGTTGCGGAATGCTCTCTGTGTCACGAAAAATATCCACTTGGTTGCGTTAAGCCTAATTATTGCCCCAACTGCGGAAAGCCTATGGAATAAAGAAGCGTAAAAACGCTTCTTTATTTTTGTATACGGAAGTATTTAATTCGAACCATTATACCACACCGCCACCCAATTTGTCAAGAGAAAAACACAATTTTTTTATATTTTTTATTTTTCCCAAAATCTCTTGACAAGCAGACAACTATGTGTTATACTATACTCGTGAGGTGAAGAAGATGAAATATAAAGATTTGAATATTGGCGATTGGTTCACCGACATCACTGGTAATTATTGGATTAAAACCAATTTCTATGGAAAAAACTATAATCTTGATATGGGGAATACACGTTTTTTTGGCGCGCTTGGGACAATGCGTGAAAATACAGAAGTTAATTTTGTTTCTTCTCATAATGTTGATTTACCAAACCACCGCAAAAGAACTCTATGTGTTGTCCGCGATGCTCCAATACTTGAACCTCTTTATCAATCTGATACTAACAATGTAATAGTTTTACGCTACTTTAATAACACACTTTATTATGTCGTTGTTTCGTCCATTTGGGGCAATGAACTTGGTATTTGGCGTCCAGTCGAAAGACCCAATGATTTTGTTCATTTAACTTCTACTTTTGAGTATCAAGTATGCGAGGAATAAAAAATGAAATATAAAGACTTAAATGTTGGAGATTGGTTTTCTTATGTAGGAGCAACGTTTATTAAAACCTATTGCCCACTTTTAAAGGCATATTATGATATTTGCGTATCTGAAACTTGGTTTGGGATGGCGTTTGCTCAATGTAGCGACGAAGAAACAGAAGTTGAGTTTGTTTCTCGTTTAATTGTTAAGAACCCATCCCCAGAAAAAGAAGTAGATAAAACATTAACTATTGCCCCAACATTTCAATTTTTGTCTTCACAATTTGGCAGTCGTGAAATAATTTTTATTAAAGTACCTATTCAAAACGAAATTTATACGCTTGCAATTAACGGAGCTAATGCAGGTTTTTTAACACAGGCAACCACTCGCTTCATTTCTGTTAAGATAATTCCACGCATTGATTTAAAATGTGAAGAATACTCTTGACAAGTTAACCATAATGCGATATACTATAATCAATCCAATAATAGGAGAGATATACGATGAAATATAAAGATTTAAATATCGGCGATTGGTTTACTTATAAAAATAGAGTTTTTGTCAAAACCTATTGCCCCGATTTTGACGCGAATTACGATTTTTGTTTATCGCCTTCTTCTGTTACTTTTGGTGATTGTTTTCACTCATTGCCAGACGAGACTGAAATCAAGTTTCTCTCGCAACTCAATGCATATAACCCATACCCACAAACAGGAATAGACACTCTTGCCAAAGCTCCTCTTCGTCAATTTTTAGCTTTGGGACATAGCGAGAAAAAAATAATTTTTATTAAAAACAATATACAAGGTCAAGAATATACTCTTGCTCTTAACGGCAAATACGATGTGGGAATGTGGGAAAAATCAACAAGCGTTGCACTAATTGAGATTCTTCCGCATATTGCTTTAAAATATGAAGAAAACTCTTGACAAATTACCTAAAACATGATATACTATAATCAATCCAAAAGAAAGGGAAAAAATAAAATGATTGTATCAAAAGAGAATTATCTGAACCTTCAGCACCGTGTAGAGGAACTTGAAAATATTCTTTGTCCTTGCGGGTCGCATGATTGGGTTGAAATCGACGCCTATAACGGCTATGAGGTCTGGACAGGCAAGGCTCGTGGCGGTAGGCGCTATCAGTGCAAGAAGTGTCTGAAAAAGAAGTTTGTGCCGTTTGAGGACAATTATGAAACTGACAATTAGAGATAAATATTTTGACGTGGTTTTAGAGAAGGACTACGACTCTTTTGAAGAAGCAGAAGTCCTTCTCGACAACTGCGCTCGCTACGGCTATCAGTATGAATGGCGTGATAGCGTTTTAAATTTACCTATTAAGGAGTTTTAATCATGAAACAGTTGCTTATTGATTTGCTTTTCGTGGCTCTTGGCGTTATGATTTGCGCGCCTGCTCTGCCCGTTTTCACATCTGGCATCGGGCTTGCTAAAATTACCAATTCTGCGCAGGCTACTGCTATCGCCCCGACCGCAGGTTGGTCTATCATAAATCTACTTCTTGCTCTTGGTTGTCTTGGCTTTGGCTATGCCCTTTTTAACGAAGATAATAAACGTTTTGATGGGCTTATTATCGGTGCTCTCGCATTTGTTATCTTTTTTATGAATGTTGTTTCTTGGTCTACGCTTATTATAGCTGATAAAACCACAATTATTCTAACTGGTGTCCTTATTCTAAATGCCGTTAATTATTTTCTGCGCGACAAAGAACCGCACCTTTAAGGGAGAAGAAAATTTTCTTCTCCCTTGTTCATAAAACGCTTGACAAAAGCAATTTATTATGATATAATATAATTACAATAAAGGAGTGAAAAATATGAAAATTGCGTTGATTTGTATAGTTTCAATTATTGTTATCCCTGCTATCATTTATGGAACGGCTTGTGTAGTTGATGCGATTAGATGCGATTATCGAAAATCAGCTATTGCAGAATGCCTATTTAAGTATTTCAAGAAAACTTCATCTTGTAAAGAGAATGAACCTTGTCTGACATTTAACCAATTTTGCTCATTTTTTAATGTTGCGCCCGAACGTTGGACAATAGAGGGTCGGTATGACGCAGGAGAATGTAGTCTTTGCTATCGCGCTAATACCTATAAAGATTATTATTTTCATTTTACAACTTATGGCGAACAATATAAGTTTATTCGTTGGAGCGAACAGCGTCAAAAACATAAAAAGGTAATCGCAACAGCGCGACAAATGAATGATTTTATCGACTATGTTCGCCGTGATAGTAAATGTGCTGAACAAAAAGCCATTGATGAAGCACAGCGCCTTTATGACACTATTGAAAAACAGCTTGAAGTTAAAGAAGGAGAATAATAATGTCTTTTATTCTAAAAGGATTTTTAACTTTTGTGCTTATCACATTAGTGGCCGATATAGCTTTTATGATTCTCTATCTTATTCTCATTATTTTTGATGTAGAAGATAAATTTTTATATCTTCTTCGTTTTCATCGCCATACAGACGCATTTTTAAATCATGAACCTTGTCTTACGTTTGAACAATTTATTGCTTTTTACAATGTTGCATCTGAAAAATGGGATATTGATTTAAGTGAGCAAATTGGCTATCGTCAAGGTATTTCTACTATGTGGATTAACTTTTCTACCTATGGCGATTGTTATAAATATAATCGTTGGCGCAAAAAAGAAAAAGAACGACTTCGTATTTTAAAAACAAATAAACAAATGAGCAATTTTTTAAATATGGTGCGTCAAGACAGCGCCGAATATGAAAAGCGCGCCTATGAGCAAGCGAACGCAGTATATGATGAAATCTTAAAAAATCTTAACGGAGAAAAATAATTTCTCCGTTTTTCTATTGACAAAATGTTTTTTATATAGTATAATATAATTATAAAAGGGGATGAAAAAATGAAATATAAAAATATATTGATTGGAGAATGGTTTCAATACGGTAGTAATGTTTTCATTAAAACAAAGCACCCTATTTATGGTTTAAAAAACTATATAATGGAAAGTAGTCTTCACTTCGGCAAAAATTGGGGCAGAATAGACGGCGATATAGAAGTTTCTTATGTCACACATGAAGAAATACATTATCCTTTTATACGGGAACATAATATTACTTTGGCTAATGCTTTGTACAAAGTGCCACTTTGCATTAATGAAACTATTCTTATTAAAGACATTTTTGACGGAGAACCTATGGCTTGCATAATTGCCACAAATGACAAATTTGAAATGAATTGCGGGCAATGGATGACATATTTCAATGACGCAGAAATAAGATATACAAATTCATTTGAATATAATGTAATTGAAAATGCTTGACAAATTACATCTTTTGTGTTATACTATGCTTGAAAGGTAGGTAAAGAATATGAGAGATTTTTGGAGCGCTTTTATTGTTTTCTTTTTTATTCCGGGGGCTGTTTTTGGAGCGCTTGTATATGCATCAATGGAATATAAATCTTTTACTAAACGCTTTGTGTGTTGTTGGCTAACCGCCGTCATCACAGGTATTATAATTAGCGGTATTTTTACTGCTTCTTATAACTATGATGTAAAACAGTTTAATAATGGCTACTGCCCCACTTGTGAAGAACCTTGGCGTTTTGCTGGTGCAACACGAGATAAATCTACTACTACCTATTATTGGACTTGTGATAATTGTGGGACAATCATTGAATTAAATCACATTCCCGCAAAAAGCAATGATTATGAATAACTTTTTAAAAACAAAAAAGGAATTGTTAAAAATGATTTTATGGCTTGATGATGTTAGAAACCCGCCTAATAATATAGATTATGCTTGGTATAAAACCGTTAATGAAGCAAAAGATGCAATTATGCTTCGTGAAAAAATGAAAGGTATTGACTGGCTTTATAGCGACGGAACGGCGGAAAAAATTGCCCCTTTTGAATATCTCGATTTAGATCACGACAGCGGGGATTACTATAACGATGGTGGGGATTATATTCAGCTTTTAAACTGGCTTGAAAGCGCAGGACGAAATTATCCTATCAAAATCCATAGTATGAATGTAGTTGGACGTGAAAATATGCGTGCAATTATTAAACATAATAATTGGAAAGAAATCTTATGAGCGAAAAGTTTAAAAAAATAATTAGTCTCTTGCTTGCTTATAAGTTTGAGTTTATAGTTGCAAGTGATAATGAGTCCAATATGTATTTTGCTTATCACAACGACAAAAACGGCAAAACAGTTTGGAAAATAAATGATGAAGCTAATAAAGGGCCTTCTGCCATTTATAACGGCGCTTATCATGCATGGATAAACACAAAAGGTTATAGCGTAGAAGATTGTATAAATATGATTGATGCAATATGTTGTGATTATATATCTTGACAAATTGCATCTTTTGTGTTATACTATAATTGAAAGATAGGTGAACATTATGAAAATGTCAAATGATTTTAAACAGATTATTGTGCTTCTATTAGCAAACAATGTTCGTTTTAATCTTGACTATGGGATTGAAAGTTATTTTTTAACTAAAAATAACGAAAACGGTCTTCATATTTGGGAAATTGATGATAAAAATAAAGATAATGGATATAAGATAATTTTTTGGGACAAAGAATATAACCATCAGACTTTTCATCTTCCCATTGATTATGTTATTAACGCTTGCGCCGAAGAAAAACAATATAATAAAAGGTAAATAAAATGTCAAAACTGTTTCAAGAAATTATAGCCCTTATGCTTTACGCCAATATTAAATTTGAACTCAATCATGATATAAATAATACTTATTATCTCGTCCGCTTAAAGGGAGACGACATCGTCTGGGAAATAGATGATCATCCAGATGATGATAAAGTTTATTTCTATGACGAGAAAGACAATCGCTACATATATACAACCGCAATCGAATATGTCTACAAAGCAAAATGCGCCGAATATCGTTTTTACGATTAGCGAAAATGTTTCTTCTCAAAACGCTGTTTGGCTGTATCGACACAATACATACTATGGCGCTAATTATGCAGACCTTAAAAATTATATTAAATCAATCACACAAGCAATTGACACCTATAAAACCTCTTGACAACTTATCATAAGTATGATATAATAATATCAGAAAGTGAGGGAATGAAATGAGTAATAATTTTAAAAAACTCGTAGCAATACTTATGGCAGAAAATATTCAGTTCGAACTTAAATTGTCCATTGGGGGCACTTGGTTTGTAAGAGATAATGTATTTGATTATGAAAACCATAGATGGGAAGTTGATGACACAACCAACCTTGCATTTTGGACAAAACAAAATAACTTTTCACGGGCTATCTATTATAAAGATTTAGACGATTGTGTATACGCTATTAAAAGAACTTTGGGGGTAAATTAAGTGAACTGGCATACTAATATTGACTGGAACGGTGATGGCAAGTGTGATGTGTGGGATGACGCTCTTGAAACCACGTTTGTTATGGGTATGATGGACGATATGGACAGAGAAGAACGTATTAGTAGAATGGTGGACGAGATTAAATACGATGGTTCTCCCACTATTGACAATGCTATTTTTGAACGCCTATGCAATAAGCTCGGCTATAATATGAGCGATTTTAACCAGAGTGATATTGATGAAATTCAACGTAGGCTGTAATTAACCAATAGGAGGATAAAGAAATGCGCAGAACGTATAACGAACGCAGAAAAGCCACTTATAAGAAATGCCGTCAGCGCTACAAGCTGTATGACAGCATTTACAACGGCATTAATAACTACGATACCGTCCATAGGTATGCAAAAGAAAGTATTCCTGCGCGGGAAAAACCGCCGAACAATAAAAATACACGAGATGAGCGTCTTTTCTCTTCTCTTGGAGATAGTCTTGAAGAATATTTTGAGGAAGATTGAACATCTTCCTCTTTTTTATACTTGACAAAAGCAATCTTTTGTGGTATACTATAATTACAAAAGGAAAGGGGACGAAATTATGACACTCACAGTTAGAAAAGAACTTAAATCGCGTTTTCCAGAAATGACTTTGATTGGTTGGACAAGAGGAGAGTTTGAAGATTTATTGCATAGAACTCAAAAAGCGAGAATTAAAAAAGATGGAACTTTTTATAAGAATGATAAAGAATTGATTAACGATTCTATTATTACTTTTTATCACGCTTTGATAAGACGATTTGAAGTAGATATGGCTACGGTTGAAGATGAAGAAGCAACAGTTCTTCGTATGCTTGATACACTTCCTGCGGAGAAATTTCGTTATTTTGCAGAAATTGCTTTTGAGCCATATATTAACCTTGAAAGCGATACAAATATTTATGGCGGGTGATATAAATGACGTTTGAATTAAAAGAAGATTTTAATACGCTTTATAGAACAACATATATATGCGTAGTTATGAATAACTTTAAAGGCGTTTTATCTTATATCACCGATGATGCGAGAATAAAGAAAAACGGCATTTTCTATTTGCAAGACCAGACAAAAATAGCACGAGCTATTTTTACAGCATATTACCTTTTAGATAAATATTTTATTATTGATAAAGAAAAAGCCACTGATGAGCGAGATACTTTAATGCGTTCGGTTAAAACACTACACGCAGATAGCTATAAAGTATTAGCCGAACTTCTTTTAAAACCTTATACTTGTATTACGGAAGGAGCATAAAAAGTATAAAGAGGAAGATTAAACTTCTTCCTCTTTTTGTGCTTGACAAAAGCAATCTTTTGTGATATACTATAATTGCAAGAGAAAAGGAAACGAAGATATGATACTTAACATTAAGGAAAAACATAAGACCAGTTTAACGTCAAAACATTTTGTTGATTGGACGCAAAGAGAATTTAAAGAACTACTGCGTTCAATCCGCACAGCAAAAGTTAAAGAAGATGGAACTTTTGATGTGTACAGTAAAGCATTGATTACTGATTTGGCTGTCTCTTGTTATCGGTGCTTATGGGGACGTTTTGAACTGGACAAGGCTATGATTGAAGATGAAAAAGCAACAATTCTTCGTCTCCTTGATACGCTTTCTGCGGAGCAGTTTTGTTCGTTTGCGGAAATCGCTTTTGAGCCATATATTAACCTTGAAAGCGATACAAGTTGATGGATAATACAGAACACTTGTATTGTAAAAAAGTATAAAAAAGGAGTATAAAAATGTATTACAATTATGATGACGAGGAATACGATAGCGAATACGATTGCGATTGTTATGAGAGCGACCGCGATGATTGCGAAGCATATCACGAACAGAGATGGCGTGATTATAAGAAAAAGAAAGCCCATAAAGAACGCGATCAAAAGCGTGATAACTTTTGGGACGAAATTTGGGATTGGTAAAAGAAGCGTTTTTACGCTTCTTTTACGTTTACGGGAGTCTGGTTTCGAACTATTATACCACACTCCATATGGATTTGTCAAGAGGAAAATGTAAAAAATTTTAAAAAAATATTTTTTCCCGAAAATACTTGACAATCAATAGTTTATATGATATACTATACCCAAGAGGTGAAAGTATGGAAATCAAGACTACGCGAGTTCTCACGCAAGAAGAACGTGCATTTATTACAGGGCGTTTTCAAAACCTTGGTATATATATAAATCAAATGGCTCATAATTTGCAAGGCAGTAAATATTCTGCGAGCGCATACAATACAATACAGTATAAAATTACTCTTCTTTACGAATACTTATCTTGTTATATTCAAGATGTAAATTATATTCAAGACGAAAGAGAAACTTTACTGCGTGCGCTTGATACTCTTAACCCCGCTCAATTTCAAAATCTTATTATTATTATCCAAAAATTTTGGACTACGGTTAATTTTATCCCTTGACAAATTAGAAAACGTGTGCTATACTAATATCGTAAACGAGAAAGGGGTTTGATACTATGGAAATTAACTTTATGGAAACGAAAGCTATTGCGGACGCGCTTCCTATTGGCATTTATGCGAAACGCCGTATTCGCTGTTCCCTGCGCGAGGACGAAAATACTTCTTTTTACTCGCCTATGACGGACGAGATTATTATTTCTTATCCGCAGATTACTGGCGCTCTTAAAATGACGCCAGAAGATGAAGATAAGGAAGTGGCTATCCGCTCCATGCTCTATCATGAAGTGAGCCACGCTATATTGACTGGTTGGAACGGACGAGTGACTGACCAGTTTAATATCTTTGAAGATGAACGGATTGAAACCGTGCTGAACGATTTTTACCTCGATGTTGATTTTGCGAAACAGGTTTATCGTATCAATGGTATTCAGTCCAACGATGACCTTAAAGCTCCGAAAAATGCTCTTGATGCGTTTTATCAGCTTGTACGTTTTCACAAGGGTGATACTGACCTGCTTGACAAAGTAAAGAAACTGCTTGTTAAGTATGCACCGCTCTCTAAAACAATGCTTAATCTTCCGTCTGGCGATGGTTGGCGGGAATATAACCGTGAAATCAATGACCTTTTTAATGAAGTTAAAAAGCGTTTTGGTGAACCGCCTGTAAGCGAAGATGATGGCTGTGAAAGCGAAGATGGGGACGGCTCTGGCAAGTCTGGCGATAGCGGAAAAAGTAAGGATGGCAAGGACAAGAAAGACAAAAGTGGCATGACTGACGGAGATGGCAAGAAAGTTGCTATTGATGTTAAAGACGCCATTAAAAAGGCTCTTGAAGCTGGCGCAGATGGCGATATGCTTGAAATCCTCAAAGAAATGAATTCTCTTGAAAAGGTTTTTAGCGATGGCGTTGCTCCCGCATACGATGATGACCTTTACAAGAAGTTTGACGTTATTATCTCTAATTTTAACAAGAAGAATAATAGCGGTGCTTCTCTTACTGGTTATTCTGGCGTTTTTAATCCTCGCTCTGCGGGACGTGAAGATTACCGTTATTTTGACCGTAAGGCTACGGTTAATGGTACTAACAAATTTGGCACGTTCCACTTGAACCTGTTTCTTGATAATTCTGGCTCGTTCTGCGATAATGCGCCGATTGTCAATGCTGTTCTTGGCGCTCTTGTCCGTCTTGAAAAAGTAAATCGTAATTTCTCTTTTGACGTTGTACATTGTGGCGTGGGCGAAGAACTGATTACCGATAAAGCAAAAATTGGTCTGACTTGTGATGACGGAACAAGACTTGACTATGACGCTATTGACATTTATCGGAAACTGCAAAAGCCCTCTACCTATAATTACAATATCGTTCTGTATGATGGCTCTTGCTATGACCGCCGTTATAATGATGCGTTCAAAGCGTTTAATCATTCTAACACTACGATTATTAGCGATATAAGCAATAGGGAAGAAATTGAGCGTTATGCCCCGAACGCAAAGCAGATTATCACAAAGCGTTATACTGAAAATCTTCTTAATAACATTGTTGATACTCTGACACGAGCGTTCCGCTAATAGAGAACTTAAAAGCGGAAGAATTTTCTTCCGCTTTTACTTCTTGACAGATTGTATAGCATATGATATAATATAATTAAGAAAGGCGGGGAAAATATGGAGCTCATTCTTAAAAAAGACAGCGAGAAAATATGGGTTTTGCGGGCGGGTTATAAAGCCAAAAATGCAAAAGATTTCATCGATATTGCTCGAATTAAGAAAGATGGCTATTTTTATAAACGAGATGCTGAAATAATCGGCGAAAAAATAAGCGCTCTTTATAGTATTTTATGCACCTATTTTGAGAGTGAAGATATTTACCGTGAAGAACGAGATACGCTAAAAAATAATCTTTATACAATGAGCGCACAGCAATTTACTACACTTGCATATATAATGCTTGACCCTTATATTGATATATTGGCGAGGACTTGACAAATTAAATAAAATATGATATACTAATAATAGAAAAAAGTAAAGGGGACGAATGAATGTGAAATATTATAAAGTTGTCGTAACACGTGGACACATGGGGTCTAATTATGACCACGCCACAATTACGTTTTATGAAAAAGCAAAAGATATGATTAGTGCTATGGATAACGCACGGAAGCACGGTGGCGTAAAACACAATCGGCTTCCTGCTAATGCCATAGAAATTACCGCAGAAGAATATTATGCTAATCGTGGGTCTAATGCCTATGACCGCGCTTGTTGCCGTAAAGATAAAGGTGTTGTCTTTTCTTTCTTGCGCCTTTTTAAATAATTAAGGCTTGACAGATTGGGCTGGTTATGATATAATATAATCAGCCCAAGAGAAGGAGAAAATGATATGAAGTTTGCGGAATTAAGGACTGGTGATTGGTTTCAGACTGCGCGTGCCGATGACGGAATAATCTGGATTAAAACTGGCGAAGCTCGTTGTCGCCCTATTAACTATAATGGGAATAAAGCCATTGACCTTGCCGATGGGTGTGTGAGCAACATTAATTTTGAAGTCGTTTTTTTGCCCACGTTATGTATGGGCTGATGAAACGTGCGCAGATTACTGTGATTTTGGCGCTTGTCCAGATAACCTTGAACCCGTAAAGAGTATTGACGCCATTCCGATTGGGGCAGTTTATAAAGGGTTTGGAAACGCATATTATCGCAAAATTAGCGAAACTAAATCTTTTACTATCTGGACAGAGAATCCAGACGCTATGGGACGAATTTGCGTTTTTAAATCCGGTCTAGTAGGGATGTTTTCAATTTGTCATTTTTTTAATTTTTCTTTTCCAGAAATGACTTGACAAATACAAAAAAATATATTATAATAAAATTACAAAAAATAAGAAATGGAGAAAAAAGCTATGTATTTTACCGTTGAAGAGATTCTGAATGCCCTTGGTATGTCTGCCGAAGATGCACGGGTAGATGAAGAGGGAGAGGTTTATATTCCTCTTGAAAAGGCTCTTACGCTGTGTCTGGAAGATGACACAGTTGAGGACGATTGTACTTGTGATTGCGAGGACACTTGTGATTGCGAGGACACTTGTGACTGCGAGGTTGATTGCGATTGCGAAGATGAGGAGTGCGAGGACGATTGTTGCGTTCCGAACCTTGTTGAACTTGCGCAGACCTATGGAGTTGAAATCCTTGTGAATGAGCGCAATCGTGCCAAGGAACTTGGACAGCAGGAAGCGTTTGACGCTCTCAATTTTGCAGTCGATGTTCTGCTTCATCAGAATGCCATTGATACGGAGTGGCTTGCTGATACCTATGATAACGTTATGGGTTAAAGCAAGAATAAGCGGAGAGATTTTTCTCTCCGCTTTTTATTTTACTCTTGACAAATCGCAACATTTATGTTATACTATAATTACAAAAGAAAAGGAGCGTGCATTATGTTGTGGATTAACCTAATTTTGTTTTGCGTATATTTTTGTTGCTTTTATCCTGCTTTCGGTATTAAAAGCATTGTAAGAGCTTCTAACAAGTTGCTTATCTGGGAATACAAGAAAGTATCTCTTTTTGTAGCACTTTATAAAGTAGCGACAGAAAATAATACAAAATTTGCGCGTGAAATTCACTATTAAATCAAAAGAGAGGAAAAGAATATGACTAAAAAGGAAATTTTGGAAGTCCTTGAAAAATATGACGATAGCGATACCATCTATAATGCAAGCGGAGCATATGATAGCGTAAATCTGGCTAATGGCTATGATTATGCGTCTATTTTGCGCAACCGTGATATTGCGTGGGCAGAGGGACGGCGCGATGCAGAATTTAGTGAAATGGAAGAAGCACAGGCACGTATTACTATTGCCAATGCAAAACTTGCCAAAAAAGAAACGAAAACGTGGCGAACTGAACTTGAACGCGCTACAAATCTACTCAATTATCATAAAAGAAGATATGACAGTGCTGTAAACCGTGTAGATTACTACAACGGGACTACTATCGAAGAATATATGAAAAAGTATAAGTTGGTGTAAAATATGGGAATTTATATGACGCGAAAACTTCAAAATTGGGTTAGTCAAAACGGCTTTGAAGATATAAGTATTGTCTGCGACAACGAATGGTATTATGACCATGCTAAAACAGCTATCGCTTATACGATAAGTGAAGACCCTATTGTAGAAGAAACCTTTAAGGAATATTGTCGTAATTGTGGACTATTAGACGATTTTGACCCTTTTATACTCTCTTTTTTTCACGAACTTGGACATTATGAAACTTTTGATATTGTAGAAGATGACGAATATGAAAACGATTATTTCTGTAAAGTCGCTCTCAATATGAAAGAAAATCGCACCCGTGAAGATTATTTTACATATTATGATTTGGAAATGGAATGGATGGCTACGGCTTGGGCTATTAAGTATATTCAACTTCATAGTGATGAAGTGAGAGAACTTGAACGAGAAATAGATATTATAAAATATTTGGAAAAATCTTTAATTGAGTCTTGACAAATGCTAATCGTTGTGCTATACTATAATTACAAAATAAGAAAAGAGGTAAAAACAATGGAATTTATGGAATTTAAAGACTTGATGGTTGGCGACTGGTTTATCGATATGACAAATTGGTTTGTAGACAGTTGTGTGTTAATGAAAATTAACGACACAGAAGTTGTTCCGTTGAATTGTGGCAATATAACAATCGAAGCGGTTGACCCAGAAATGATAGTAAAGTTTTGTCCGAGATTTACTACAACGCTTAAAGAATGTATCTCTGATGAAGATTGTGAACCTTGGGCGTTTGAAGATTTTGATGAGCCGGATTTTCGTCTGGAAAAGGAATTTAACGCAATTCCTATGTATGCCATTTTTAAAGGACAGGGGCAGACTTATTATAAGCGCATTGACGAAAGCCATACTCTTGTAGTTTGGTCGCCCAAGCAGGAAACGATGGGGAAGATTTTTGAACGCCCAGATTGGAAAACGCACAGGGGTACATATTATATTTGTCATAAAGGGTTGTTCCAATATCCCGAAGATATGTTGGTTTTTCCTTATAACGGTTGTAGCGTCCCATTTTAAAAAAATAGCACATTACCCCTTGACAAATACAGGGGTAGTGTGCTATAATAATGATACTGAAAGGAGAGATAAATATGAACGCTTTTTCCGATTATGCAGATTTCATTAAAACCCTGCCAGACGCAAATCCTTGGCAGGGCACACCGTTTGAAAACTTTTATAATTTTCCCCCAAAGAAAAAGGGTGTTGCCGGAGAAGAGATTGTAAAGCAAATGCTCTCACGAAATGGGCATAAAGTTGAAAAACGTATAAATACAGGACACGATGCTATTATTGACGGAGTTAAAACTGAAATTAAGTTTAGCCTTGCGACTGAACGCAATTACGACGGCAAGTTTACTTTTAATCATATTGGACTGAAAAAGGATTGGGAGCAGATTATTTTTGTCGGCGTAAACGGCGATGGAGAAATGAAAATCGCAAAGTTTTGGAAGAACGATTTACCTCTTTATTTATTTACTCGGCAGTCTGGCGGTAATCACTTGTCCAACGATGATTGGATGATAACCAAAGAGCAAAGCACAATTCTTTTTTCACTTGGCTCTTGACAAATAAGACCTAATGTGATATACTATAATTGTTCCAAAGGGCAACAATAAAAAATAAAAGGAGATTGTAAAAATGGTTAAGATTGTAAATGGTTATGCTGAAAAGGTGCTTCCCGAATACACTCTGTCCTCTATGTTCGGCGGTTTTGAAATTAAGCCGAAAGATGGCAAAAACTATCTCACTGCTGATGATTTTGTACTGACCGAGGAAGCTCTTGATACACTTTATATCGAAAGCGCAAAAGCAGGTTATAACGGCGATAGCTTTGGACTTAATATGACCAATGGTGTTAACCAGACCGTCATTGAGCTTGGCGATGAAGATATTGAGGGCATGACGCTTGAAGAAATTGGGGACGAGCTTTTTGAGCTTGCTATGGAAGAATATCTTCTTCTTATGGCAGTTGACCGCGAGGACGCCTAACGGCGTCCCGCCCCAATAGGAGAAAGAAAGATGAATCATATTCGTAATGTCGCGCTCCGACTGCTTGGTGATGGAGTGGAAGAAGATTTCGGCGTTCTGCTTGATTACGATGAAGATAAAAACGTTATCAGTGTAATGCGTGAGGGGACTATCTGGCTTGAAGTTTGCGAGCCGTTTAGTTGCGAAGATACAGATAGTGAACTGGAAATTATCAATTACGAGATGGACGAATATTATTGCGGGTTGAGCGAAGAGGTCGCATTTAGTATGACTGAAAATTTTATTGGCGCGTTTTATCTTGCAGACGATTTTTAAGGAGAAGACAAAATGAGTAGAACAGAGTTTATTAAACTTGCGGAAGCGTATATGAAAGAAATTAAGGCTGACAGCGAAATTACGGAAGCACTTGGGCATTATGGCATTATTTGTGAGCGCGAAGTTTCCCCTCTGCTTCTTTATGCCGAACATGAACTTTCTGACGCTCTTGGAGATGATGAAGTAGACATTCCTAATCTACTTGGAGAAATTGCCGATTATGGCTCGGTATTTATCGACGAACAGGAAATTTTTTCTGCGGAAGCTCTGTGGGATTTTTTTAATGGTTAAACAAAAAGTGATTTAGATTTTTTCTAAATCACTTTTTATCTATTGACAAATTGTATTTAATGTGATATACTATACTTGTAAGAAAGAGGGGTTAAAATTATGAAACTTACTATTACTGCTACGCTACACAATCCCGCCTTTGCCGTTCATTATTGTGAATGGACGCAACAGTATTTTACAGAGATATGTGAGATATTAAGTCGTAATGACATTATTCAAAATGGGAATTTTGGCGATGATATAAAAAAAACTCTGCTATGGGATATTCGTGAAGGTTATGCTCGTTTAAAATCGCGCTTTGACGTTGACAAAACTCAAATGAATGATGAAGAAGATACGCTTGTTAGATTGATAAACATTCTCTCGGCAGAGCAGTATGTCGAACTTGCGGAAAGTATTTTAACTCCATATTGTCATATAGAATTTGACGAAGCAAGCCTTGAAAAACTTAATAAGTTAGGTTATTTGTGATATGCTATATGTAAGAAAGTGAGGAATAAGCAATGGATTTGGAAGTAAGAAAAGATAGAGCTTTTAGTGATATTTATGCAGTTTGGGTAAAAGATGATATAAATGCGTTTGAACGTGAAATGGCAAAGGCAAGAATTAAAAAAGATGGTTATTTTTATAAAAATGATCGCGCTCGTCTTTTTGTTCGGGCAAGCCTTGCTTTTCATTCACTTATAAATTATTTTATATTTACAGATGAAATGTTTGATGAACGTAATACGCTTGTTCGTGCTCTTGAAACTCTTAATGCGGAACAATTTAAAACATTTGCGTCGCTTATCATTGAGCCTTATAAAGATATAAATCCTATTGAAGCCACTTGACAGACTGAATATAAGGTGCTATACTATACTTGAAAGGCGGGAAAAGATATGACTGATGGTTTTAAAAAAGCAATTGGGCTGTTGATGTTTCACAATATTCCTTTTGAATATCATAATTGTGAATATGGAGAATTCCTTCTTGGTGGGTATTTTGTCAATCATGATTGGAAATGGGAAATTGACGATGCACCTTTTAATAAGCATGGAATCGCTCTTCAACCAACTTACTTTACACACAATATGGATCATTCTATCAGTGTTCACGAAGCAATTAAAAAAATTATAGAAATTGAGAATACGGCCTTGACAGATAAGACTTAATATGGTATACTATAATTACAAAAGGAAAAGGAGTTGTAAGATATGAAAAATGAACTTATGACGAAAGAAATCTGCTTCGATATGGACGGGACGCTAAATAATTTTTTTGAAGTGGACGGTTGGCTTGATGACCTTATCGCTCACAATCCTCGTCCTTATAAAGTTGCTTCGCCGTCTGTGAATATGAACGCACTTGCTCGCCATCTCAATCGCTTGAAAAAAAATGGATATACGATTAAGATTATTTCTTGGTCGTCTAAAGCACGAGATGTGGAATTTGATAAGGCTGTTCGTGAAGCTAAAATCTGGTGGCTGAATAAGCATATGCCGTCTTTTAAGTTTGATGAAATCAATGTCCTGCCTTATGGCACTCCAAAAGAAGAATATGGTCATGGTATTCTGTTTGATGATGAACCGCAGAACCGTGAAAACTGGCGCGGAGTAGCCTACGATGAAACCAATATTCTTGGTATTCTCCGCTCCCTGCGTTAGTCAAGAGGGGATTTACCCTCTTGACTTTTCTTCTTTTTTGTGATATAATAAAGTATCAAAACAAAAGGAGAATAATTAATGAATGTTCCAGTTGCAATGATTAAATCCATTGCCGAGGGATTGCCAATTGGCTTATATGCCAAAAGGCGTATTCCTGTCGCAATAGACGAAGAAGAACCGACCTCTTATTATAATCCAGTAAGTGATGAAATTGTAATTTCCAGTAAGATTATTCAAGAAGGATTAAAACACGTCCATAAAAAGAAAGATATTGAACCTGCTGTTCGCTCTATGCTTTACCATGAAGTAAGCCATAGCATTTTAACACCCAATAGGATGAAAATGACAGACTGGATGAACATTTTTGAGGATGAGCGTATTGAAACTATTCTCGGAGACTATTTTCTTGACGTAGATTTTAAAAAGCAAGTTCTTCGCATAAATGGATTTAAATCTCTTGATGAAGTCCCTAATCCTGCGCCTACTGCAATGGCTAAATTTTATTCTGTTGTGCGCTTTGGCATTGGGGAAAAGAAATTTGTTGACGAGGTAGATAGAATTATTAAGGATTATGCTAAATTTAATTCGTCAACTTATCTTTGGCAAACATACAGCTATATTGATGAAGTTAAAGCTCTGTATCGCGCTATTACTGGTGAAGAACCACCCAATGAGAACATTATAACTGCGTCCGCTCCTTTTGACGCAGAGGGAGAAGAAGATGCAGAGGGAGAAAATACTGTCGCACCTTCTGATGTTGATGAAGAAACCGAAGAAGAAAAAAGTGGAGATGACGCTGGAGGGAAACCTTGTCATGGCAGAAAAAATCCTTTAAAAGAAAAAGAGATTGAAAAATTAATCAAAAGCACTTTTATTAACAACAAATACGTAGACACAAAATTAACCGATGAATTAAGCATGATTTTGGAAAACTTCTCCAAAAAGAATAATAGCGGGTCTGCATTAGCAGGTTATAGTGGTACATTTAACACTCGTGCCGTTATTAGAGAAGATTATAAATATTTTGAGCGTAAAGCGTCTATAAATGGATCTAATAAATTTGGAACTTTTCATTTAAATCTATTTATTGACGAAAGCGGTAGTTTTTACCGTAGCGAAACCGCAATGAATACTCTTTTACGGTCGTTAACTGATATTGAGCGCAAAAACCCCAATTTCACACTTGACGTTGTATTCTGCGGAATTAGCGAACGCCTTGTGCAAGATAAAAGACATCGCATTTTTAAAGCAGATGGTGGAAACCGTCTTGATAAAAAAACCTATGAACTTTATAGGAAATTACAGAAACCTAACACATACAATTATACAATTGCTTGTTTTGATGGGGACGCTTGTAGTGATGGCGGTCGTGGCGACCACGGTTTTGGAGCGTTTGACCATAATAATTGTGTAATTATCAGCGATTATGATAATGAACGCTATATACGCAACGACGTTCATTCCGCACGAGTTATTTATACACGTGATTATACTAATGAATTGATTAAAAATGTAGTTGATGCTCTTGAAAAAGCGTTTAGATAAAAGAGGGTAATTTTACCCTCTTTTGGCTATCGTATACGGAAGTCCATTTTCGAACAATTATACCACACTCCATATAGATTTGTCAAGAGGAAAACGCAAAAAAATCTAAAAAAATATTTTTTCCCGAAAATCCACCAAAACACTTGACAGATATAAATAGCTGTGATATAATTCATAATGTAGCCAAAAGAGGGAAGAAACGGCGGTCAAAGATTTTTCAAAAAAGTTGAAAATAAATCTTGACAGAACGAACCCTTTGTGCTATAATATAATTACAAAAGGCGAGAGAAGCTCGCTAAATAAAAAAAGGAGAATGAAAAAATGAAGATTACTGCGAATGTTGAGATTATTGCTCGTAAGGATGGCTCTCTGATTACCATTATCAATGGTGCTTCGACCGCCGAAACCGACCCCGAACGCATTGTGGAGTGTACGCAGATTTATCAGGCTTGCCGTGATATTGAAGAAGATAAGCGTGAAGCGTGGCTGAATGAAAATATCGCCGACGGCAAGTTTCCTCATCTTTTCGGTGATGCGTCCTCTGTTGCAGGAACTGAAGCGGTTGAGCCTACTCCCACGGAATACCTTCAGTCTGCCCTTCAGCGTCTGATGGACTTCTTCAAGGAGTTTGAGTTTGAGCCTAACTTCCGTTTTGTGAATACCCTTGCTTGGATGCTCACTAAGAAGAAGAAGTCTTGTGCGACTGACTATATCACTTCTTATTTTGAGCTTATTGACAGCCCCTATAAGAACGAAGTGAGCGCAAAGATTAAGTCCAAGGAATTTAAGGCTATTCTTGCAGATATGTCCAAGGTTGCCCCTACCAAGACTGTGAATGAGCGTTTTAAGCTCTATTACGGCTCGCAGGGAACTGGCAAGACCACTATTGGTCAGACTGAAAGTGATGGACGTTGCATTGTCTGTAATGCTTCTATGCTTCCTGCCGACCTTATGGAAGATTTTGTATTCGATGCTGGTAAGCCCTCATTCACTCCCTCTATGCTCTGGAATTGTATGGAAGAGGGCAAGGCAATTGTTCTGGACGAAATCAATCTTCTTCCGTTCGACAGTCTGCGCTTCTTGCAGGGCGTCCTTGATGGCAAGAAAGAATTTAATTATAAAGGCAAGACCGTGCATATCAACTCTGGGTTTATGGTCATTGGCACGATGAACCTGTCGGTTAACGGAATGGTTTACGGTCTGCCCGAACCCCTTGTTGACCGTTGCATGGAAATGAAGAAGTTTTCGCTTGACGCAAAGGCTCTTATGGGTGCGATTGCGTAAATCGCACCTACCATGTAAAAAACGAAAAAGCGGATAGCACATAAGCGCTGTCCGCTTTTTATTTTCGCATACGGAAGTCTAGTTTCGAACTATTATATCACACCTCGTATAGATTTGTCAAGAGGAAAATGCAAAAAAATTTAAAAAAATATTTTTTCCCGAAAATGCTTGACAGATTAAATCTTTTGTGTTATACTATAATTGTCCCGATGAGAGGAGCAAGAAGTTCAACAAAATATTTTTTTGCAAAAACAGCAAAAAATACTTGACAAAACAGACCGCCTGTGATATACTTATTATAGTAAATGAAAGAGAGGTAAAAACTATGGACATTAACTTTGCGGAAACTAAAGCTATCGCCGATACTCTGCCTATCGGTCTGTATGCGAAGCGTCGTATTCCTGTTTCTATGAGCGATAAGGAAAGCACTTCTTATTACAATCCTATCAGTGATGAGATTGTTATTTCCTATCCGATTATCAAGCAGGGACTTGAAAAGGCGGTTGAAGATACGTCATTTAAGGAAACTGCGGTTCGCTCCATGGAATATCATGAAGTGAGCCACGCAATTCTCACTCCTAACAATCTGCCGATGCCCGACCATATTAACGTTTTTGAGGACGAACGCATTGAAACTATTCTTGGCGATTACTATATGGACGTTGACTTTAAGAAGCAGGTTCTTCTTGTCAATGGCTATACGTCTAAAAGCGAGATTAAAGCACCGTCCAGTCCTTTTGAATACTTTTATCAGATTGTGCGGTTTGGTATTGGAGATAAGGCTCTGGTTGACGAAGCCACTCGCATTATTAAGAAGTATTCTCATATCACACGAAACAATAATTCCTATGTGTGGGATTATAAGTGCGATGTTGACGAATTTTATAAAAAGGTTTGCGGAGAATACCCGAAGTATAAGTCTGAAAGCGGTTCTTCTGGTGATAGTGGTAGTGGAAAAGATGGAAGTGGTTCTTCCTCTGCTATCTATGACCGTATGGGCAACGGCGAAGCCAAGGACGGTAAAACGTCTGGTAAGAAGTCCAAGGAAAGCGGTATGAGTGGTGCTTCTGGCAAGTCTGGTGAAAAGGGCGAAAACGAAGCCAACTCTGCATCGAAAGATGCAAGTCTTGACAAGCGTGATTGCCCTCTGACCAAGGAAGAAATTGACAATATTTTTGAAGATTTTTTCCATCATAATCCGTATATCGACAACGCTCTTACACAGCGCATGGAAATGATTATCAATAACTTTTCCAAGCGCAATAACAGCGGTTCGTCTATGAACGCTTATAGCGGACAGTTTAACGCTCGGTACGTTGGACGTAGGGACGATTACAAGTTTTGGGACAAGCCGACCACTGTAAATGGCGCGAATAAGTTTGGCTCGCTTCATCTTAACCTTTTCATTGATGAAAGTGGTTCGTTCTGTTGGTCGCAAGAGCCGATGAATAAACTGCTTCACGCTCTGACCGAAGTGGAAGCCAAAAATCCGAATTTTACCCTTGACGTGGTATTCTGCGGTATGGGTGAACGGATTGTAAAAGACAAGCGTGGTCGCGTTTTCAGAGCGTCTGGTGGCAATAAACTTGACAAGCATATTTATGAGATTTATCGTAAATTGCAAAAGCCGAACACCTTTAACTACAATATTGCTTGTTTTGATGGCGATGCTTGTAGTGATGGCGGTCGTGGTGACCACGGTTTTGGAGCGTTTGACCATAACAACTGCGTTATCATTAGTGATGATGATAATGAGCGTTATATCTCGCAGGACGTAAAGACCGCAAAGGTCATTTATACGACTGATTATGCAGAAGAATTGATTGATAACGTAGTTACGGTTCTCTCCAAGGCGTTCCGCTAAAAGAATAGGGGAAAATTTTTCCCCTATTTCTTCTTAAAACACTTGACAAATAGACCCCATTGTGTTATACTATAATTGTTCCAAGGGGAACGATAAAAAATCAAAAAAAACAAAAGGAGAATGAAAAAATGAAGATTGCAACGAATGTGGAAATTATTAAGCGTAAGGGTGGCTCTCTTATCTCTATCATTAACGGCGAAAGCAAGGCTGAAATTGACCCTGCTCGTATTACCGCTCTTAATGAGATTTATGACAATGCTCGTGGCATTGACGAAGATAAGCGTGAAGCGTGGCTGAATGAGCAGATTGCCGATGGCAAGTGGAGTGAGATTTTTGGTGAGGGTGCTACTTCCACTGGCAACTTTACTTCCCCTGCTCCGTCCCCGATGGAAAAGGTTCAGACCGCTGTTCAGCGTCTGATGGACTTCTTCAAGGAGTTTGAATTTGAGCCTAACTTCCGCTTTACCAATACTCTGGCTCGTATGCTGACGATTAGCAAGACCAAAGCGCAGGATTATATCACGTCCTATTTTGAGCTTATCGATAGCCCCTATAAGAACGAGGTTCGCGCCAAGATTACGTCCAAAGAGTTTAAGATGATTTTGGACGATATGAGCCTTGTTCCCCCGACCAAGACCGTGAATGAGCGTTTCAAGCTCTATTACGGCTCGCAGGGAACTGGCAAGACCACTATTGGTCAGAGCGAGAGCGAGGGCAGATGTGTGGTATGCAACGCTTCTATGCTCCCTGCTGACCTCATGGAAGATTTTATCTTTGACGAGGGTAAGCCGTCCTTTAAGCCGTCCTCTCTGTGGGAGTGCATGGAGAATGGCAAAGCGATTGTTCTGGACGAAATCAATCTTCTTCCGTTCGATAGTCTGCGCTTTTTGCAGGGTATTCTGGACGGTAAGAAAGAGTTTAACTACAAGGGTCACGTTGTTCACATTAACGAGGGCTTTATGGTTATCGGCACTATGAACCTCTCCGTGAACGGCATGGTTTATGGTCTGCCCGAACCCCTTGTTGACCGTTGCGCAGAGATGAAGAAGTTTTCTCTGTCTGCCGAACAGCTTATGAACGCTATTATTTAATAGCGTTCAAGCCGATAAGGATATAATAAACGAAAAAAGGGGTATAAACACTAAAAAGTGTTTATACCCCTTGACATATCACAACTCTTGTGATATACTATGGATATAAGAAAAGGAGAGATAAAAATGAAAATTTTAATTGTATTTACTATTCTATCAATCATTAACGTTATTTTTTCAACGTATAAATCTTTGGCTACTATAAAAGGTGGCGTTCTTAATGCGAGTATTGTGTCAGCCCTCTATTATGGCTTCTACAATGTCGTGCTTATTTACACGGTCGCAGATTTTCCGCTCTGGCAGAAAGTGGCAATTACTGCTGTTTGTAATTTCATTGGCGTATATACTGTAAAATATATTGAAAAGCGTATGAGAAAAACAAAAACGTGGAAATTTGAACTCACCGTTCCTGCTGACTTAACAGACACAATTCATATTGCTCTTAATAGTCTTGGCATTTCTCATAACTACATTCCTAATATTGGAAAATACACTATTTATAATTGCTACTGCCCGACACAACGGGAAAGCACCCTTGTTAAAACTATTGCTAATAATTACGATATAAAATATTTTATTAGCGAAAGCGCTTGACAAAATATATCTCTTGTGATATACTATAATTGAAAGGAGAAATAAATATGTTTAACCTCTATGATAAAGACAACATCTGCGTTGGCTCTTTTGCTAAACTCAACGAAGCAAAAGTCGCTATGATTTATGCTTATTGTAAAAACGAAATTCCTCGCCTAACTACAATAATTGAAATTAACGACCTTATGGCAACGATTCAACACGACAAAATTACTGCCTTTAACGACGGTTATATCGAAGATTTTATGACGATTAAAGAAGAGGGTTAAAATGGCTACAACATTTTATGGACTTGATTGGGTAAACGGTGACGGTCTTAATTATGCTTATACCGAACTCGCTGACGCTAAACTTGACGTGCTTGAATATTTGCTTGATACTTATATCAGCCATATTCCACTTCATATTAAAAACAATTCCCTAAAAGACTTGTCTGATGGACTTGCACTTGACAGTGAAAGCATTGTGGAAGATGAATGGATTGATGATTTAGTATATATTACTTATCTTGATGTTCACGATGGTTTCAAGCCAAACACTTGACAAATCGCAACTTATGTGTTATACTATATATATAAACAAAGGAAAGAGGAATAAATAATGATTGACCGCAGAAAAACTTATGTAATGGTGCTTGACACAGAAACCTGCAACGGCATCACCGAAGATGACGGAAGCGTTGACCTCGATTATTCCATTGTGTATGATGGTGGTTTTTCCATTGTCGATACCAAAGGCAACGTTTACGAAGAACACTCTTATGTTATGGGTGATGTATTTTGTGGAATGAAAGATTTGATGAAGTCTGCGTATTATGCCGAAAAAATTCCAGACTATTGGAACGATATTAAAGCAAAAACGCGGACAATGATTTCATTCAATCATTTCCGCAATATCGTATGGGACAAAATCCGTGAATATAATATCACGGCGATTGTCGCCCACAATGCACGTTTTGATATTCGCGCTCTTAATAACACTTGTCGGTATCTGACCAAGTCAAAGGTTCGTTGGTTTTTCCCCAAAGGAACAGAGGTTTGGGACAGTCTGATGATGGCTCGTTCAGTTATCGGAGTTATGCCGACTTATCAGCGGTTTTGTGAAGATAATGGTTATATGACCGCTCACGCCGTTCCGCAATGTCGTTTTACTGCCGAAGTGCTTTATCGGTTTATCACCAAAGATACCACTTTTGAGGAAAGCCATACCGCTCTTGAAGATGTAAAAATCGAACGAGAAATTATGTGGTATTGCTACCGTCAGAAACAACCGATGAAGAAAATTCTTTATGCAAGGCGGTAATTCCCTCTTGACAAACCACAAGGTTTGTGATATACTATAATTGTTCCAGAGGGGGACGCCCCTCTCCAACGACGGAGATAATAGAAGTGTATCGATAAATCTCTTCTTGACGTTAAGACTTTTCAAAGAGTAAAAGTTAGTGCCTACAACTTTAAGAGAGGGCTTGTGAGAAGATGGTAAACTCTCCGTTGTCTGGTCATTATCCAACGTTAAAAAATGACTGGGGGTGGCTACCCGCACTTAACAGTGCAAACAGCCAATTTATTAAAATCCAAAAAGGAAGAAAAAAATGATTTACACGCATATTGATGCGCTTGATGAATGTCTTGCTTCGTCAGCAATTAGCGACGAAAGTAAAAAGCATTTGACCGCAATTCGTGAACAGATGGCAACCGCACGATCTACTCGGAAACCTACTAAACACCAAACAGATAATAAAGCAATGAAAGCGGTTCTTGAAAAGGAAATTGCATTTGGCATTGATTATACCGCAAACGATTTTAACCAGATGCTCATGAACAATGGATTTACCACCACAACTCACAGGACTCTCGGACTTGTCGGAGAATTGGGAGTAAAGAAACAGACCGCAACCTTTATTGATACCGACGGCAAAAAGCACTCGCTTTATCGTCGAAGCTGAAAGAGGGAGATTGCCATGGGTCTTGATAACGGGATTATTCTTCGTTCTAAACGAGAATTAAGAATCCCAGACTTTGTAGATTCCGCTCGGTACGCTACTACCGACGAAGCCGGAAACCCATACTTTGACGACTATGTTTTGTATTGGCGAAAATGGTGGAGTTTCCGAAACGATGTGATGAACGAACTCGGCTTTGCCGACGGCGATTATTCTTTTTCATTGACTGTTGAGCAACTTGAAAAAATACAAGAGATTTACAATTACTACAACAGCGAGGAAACGTGGCAGGAAGCCGATAGTATTTGGAATTGGGAAGAAGTAAAAGATCTTTTCCCAGAACAAAATAAAATTTTTGAGTGGTTGAAAAGTTATAAGAAGCTCCACCCAAGCGTAGAAGTGCTTTTCTACGATTCGTATTAAAGAACGGACTTTTTGGTTCGTTCTTTTTTATGCCCAACAAAGTGGCAACGTATGCCCAATAAACGGCAAAGCAAGGATCGGTTTTTAACCTATGTCCAATACAATGACTATGAACTTGACAGCCCGCACTTTAACGATTTAAAGCGTTAGCGGATGAAAGTGGTTCGAATTCAATTATATCACAAAATTCGTAATTTGTCAAGCGATT
>OIWU01001071.1_pt1 | contig 29178 bp, 32 predicted proteins | sample 1587711 | NCBI WGS metagenome assembly OIWU01 (sample SAMEA3888909, study PRJEB22519) | human gut metagenome | biome: human gut; feature: human-associated habitat; material: faeces | place: Denmark | collected 2010 | reverse complement strand
TTATATCAAAAAAGGATTTCTCTTTTCTAGTATCCGAAACCATTTTACACTATTATAGAGAGGATATAGTTGAAAGTAGTTTTAAAACACTATATGATGGGGTAAAACAATTTGTTAATCAAAGTAATTTTGAAAGATACATAATGATACTAAAGTCTGCTGGTATTATAGATGATAGTTTAGTAAGATCACAAAATGTTCTTAACTTTGGATATATTTTATATTTAGTTTTAAGAGAAAAAAATATTGAAGCTAGTAAGATACAAACTTTAGTAAGAAGATGGGTTGTAATGTCAATTTTAACTCAAAGGTATACATCATCTCCTGAATCTGCTTTTGATTATGATATTAGAAGATTAAATGATAATCAAGATATTGAAAAATATATAAACGAAGAAATAGAAAGACAATTATCAGAATCATTCTGGACAAACTATTTAGTAGACAGATTAAATACGCCAGTAACAAGCAGTCCTTTCTGGAAAACATTTTTAGCAGCTCAAATCTTTTTAGGAGATAGAGGATTTTTATCAGATAGCATAAAAGTACAATATTTGATTGAAAATAGAGGAGATGTACATCATATTTTTCCTAAAGATTATTTACAGAAAAATGGGTATAACAATAAACAACAATATAATCAAATTGCTAATTTTACAATGTTGCAAACAGAAATAAATATAGCAGTTAGTAATAGAGCTCCAAAAGATTATATGGCAGATGTTAAAGCACAATGCAATGGCGAAGAAAACAAATATGGATTAATTAATTCAGAAGAAGATTTATATAAGAATTTAGAGGAAAGTGCAATACCAAAAGAAATAATTAATATGTCTGTAGAAAATTATGAAGAATTTCTACAAAAAAGAAGAATTTTAATGGCAAATAAAATAAAAGAATATTTTTATAAATTATAAAACAAATGAAAAGCAAAATAATGATGTAAATAATTTTACAAAATTATTTTGCTTTTTTATATATAGGAGATAGTAATATGAAAATTAACGATGATGAACCATTACCTAGGCATACCAAATATGATTGGGAAGAATGTTATGCAAAAGTTGTTTTAGAAACATTTGTTAAAGATAAAGTAAAAAATCTAATTATTAAAGATAGACCTGATTTGCAAAATGAGCAAATAGATGTAGGAATAGAATGTACAATAGCAATAGATAAAAGACAAATAGAAGCAGAAAATTTGTATTGTGAATTGACGAATAATAAAACCAAAAATCCTGAAAAATGCAAAGAAAGAATAGAAATGTTAGGTGGAAAGATAACAGAGTATACAATGGTACAATCAGGTTCAGATACTACAGGTAATATTTTTAGGGCATTAAATAAAAAACTAAAAAAATTAAATGGGGACAATTATAAAATCTTTAATAATAATTATTTATTAATTCGAGATTGTATATATATACCTAATGAGCATATAAAAGGTTTGCAGTATTTAATTGCAATGATACAAAGTAAATATGATAGAGAATTTGATACTATATATGTATTATTAAACAATAAATTGATTGAATTAAATATGATAGATTATACAAATCGTTATTTTGAAATAAGTAGTAATATGCAATATGAATTAGCACAAAAAGCAAGGAGTATTGTAGTTAGATATGAAGAAGAAGGTGAATAATAGTATGGAATATACACAACAAGATATTGATCAAGCAATCAATAAAAGGTTTATAAAACCTTTAAATGAGAATTGCAAAGAAGGAATAAAAAAATTACACAAATCAAAATTAAAACATATGGAAACTATAGGATTATTGACACAAGCATTTAATACAATTAATAATTCTGAAAATAACTTGAAAAAATATAATTTTGTAGATGCTTGTACATTACTTAGAGCATCATTAGAGTATATGATTATGGCATATATGATAGAAGATGATGAAGAAATATATAACGAATTTTTAATACTATCTAATAATGATATGAAATTTAATCGCAAGTATACAATACTTAATACATTGTTAAATAAATTTGGTAAAAAATTAAATAAGATAGATAAAGAATTATTTTATGATACTACAAACAGAGAAAGGGAAAAGATAATTACAGACTTATATGATGTATTGTGCAAGTACTCACATGCTAGTATAGTGGTAAGTGTTTTTAGTACTATTAAGAATAAAAAAGAAAAAGAAGCATTAAGAATGCTTTTAAGTTATAATTTATACTTTGTAAAAGTTGTATTATTAAAATGTTTGAATTATTTTAATATAGTTGATAGAGATATAATTGATGAAGAAATAATAGGAATTTCAATTTTATTGAGTGGTATAAAAATTTATGATTATATAAAGAAAAACAATATTAATTTTGATAAATTTAAAGAATTATTTTATTATGAAACATTGAATAATAGGTTTTATACTTACAATTTAGCTGGAATAGATAAAATGAATAAAGAAGTATCAGATGGCATGAAAGTGTTTCTAGAAAATGAAAGTGAAATAGATCAAATATTAAAAGAATTTATATATTTTTGATTATAAAACAAAATTATAAATTTTTTGATACTATTCTACAAGTTTCGACATTTTTTTAAATTTGGATATGATATAAAAAATAAAAGGAGGAATGGATAAATGCTATATTGGATAATAGGTATTATAATAATTATATTTGTTTTGTTAATGTTATGGAAAATTTTTAAGAAAAAAGATGAAAATATCTCAAATATTGCTTTTTTTACATTGGGATCTACATTAATATTAAATGCAGGTGGAGATAAATTAGATTGGATGTTGAAATGCATTGCTATTACAAAGAATAGAGAATACGCATTTGAAATGACACAAGATTTCAAATGGCAATATTTTATTTTAGGAATTATATTAATAATAATCTCAATATGGCTAACTTGTTATAAAAGAAAAAAAGTAAAAATACTTAATATAAATGGTTATTTCAAAAGAAATCTTGATGAATATATAGAAAAAAATAAAGATTTAAGTAAGAATATTAGAGAATATGAAATAAATATTATAGATATCTATAATAGATTATTTAAAGATAATCTTGACAATGAAAGTTATCAATGTATTATAGGAAAAATACAAGAAGATGTTAAAGCGTTCAAAAATTTAAGTGAATCTGGTAAAAAAGGATATACAGGAATTGCACCTATTCCGTTTATAATGTATGCAGGAACTTTTTTAGGAAGACAAAAATTTGATGAATATTATGAATTTGATAAAAAAGAAAAGCATACTTATTATAAATTAAAAGATAAGAAATTAAATACATATCCTAAATTAAAAGTAAAGCAAGAAATAAAAGATTTAGATAAAAATAAGAAAGATGTAGTAATTGCTATTTCAATAACCTCTCAAATAACAAATGAACAACTAATTCAATTCAATGAAAAGTGCAATATAGTGAATATTGGAATTGAGCATCCTTGTGACAATGCAATAAAAAGCAAAAAACAGTTAATTGAATATACTAATATAATTTTTGATACTATTCAAAATATTTTTGAGATGTTTGGAAAAATAGAAAATGTACATATTGTTTGTTCTAGCCAAAGCTGTTTAGCAATAGAAATGGGAAAAAGGAGTATAGATGATACTAGACTGCCTCAAATGATTATATATCAATTTGAAGCGCAAAACGAAGTTAAATACCCATGGGGAATTAAGATTAATGGAAGAGAAAAAGGAAAACTGATTGTCATTGAAAAGGAGAATATAGAAAAAAATGTATGATTTAGAAAAAGAGATGAAAAAGTTTTATTATAATGAAGTTGTACTACCACAAGATGAAACTACCAATTTAAGAGAAAAGAAAAAAATAAATCTAGATAGATTAAAAGAAGGATTAAAAGAATATAACGATGAAAATAATACAAGTTATAAAATTGCTGAGACTATTGAACAAGGTAGTGTGGCAATGTCTACGGTAATTCAAAATGATAAAAATGATTATGATATAGATGTAGCGATAGTTTTTGATGATACTAATATTGGAGAGATAGGGCCTATAGCAATAAAAAACATAATAGTGGATGCATTAAAGAGGAAATGTTCTAATTTTAAAAATGAACCAGAAGCAAAAACTAATTGTGTAAGGATAGAATATGTTGATAATTATCATATTGATTTTGCAATTTATAAGAGAATAAAGAATGAAGATGATGACGGTTATAAATATGAACATGCAGGAAGTGAATGGAGACCAAGAGATCCAAGAGCAATAAATAATTGGTTTAAGGAAGAAATACGAATAAATGGTGAAAAATTAAGACAGGCAATAAGATTAAGTAAAACATTTTGTAAATCACGTGAATCATGGAATATGCCAGGTGGTCTAATACAAACGGTACTATGTGATGAAAAAATAGAAAATTATTCTAGAATTGACGAAATGTTTTATTATACAATATGTGAAATAAGAGATAGATTGGCATATAATAAAGAAGTATATAATCCTATTGATAGTTCACAAAGTTTATTATTAGTAGAAGAAGATAGAACTAAATTAGAAAATCTATATAATAGATTAAATACTTATATATCAGAATTAGATGTATTGTTTGAGACAGATTGTACAGAAAAACAAGCAAAAGATGCATGGTATAAATTTTTTAAGCATGATTACTGGAATACAAGTTTAAATGAATCTGCAAGTAGCGTGGCAATAACATATAATTATTCTAAAAATATGTACGAATATGATGATACAGAAGAATTTATCGAAAATATGTATCCGACACAACCTACTACTTGTTTCGTTGAGATAGATTGTAAAGTAACTAATAAAGATGGACAAATCCAATACCTATCTGACATGTTAATTAAAAATGAAAAGGTTGAAATTGGTTGTTCTTTAGATTTTTTTATAAAAAATATTAATGCTCCAAATAATTATGAAGTCCTTTGGAAAGTTAAAAATGAAGGAGTTTTAGCAAAAAAAAATAATTGTATAAGGGGGCAAATATTCAAATCAAAACAAAATTTAACAAATCATGAAACATCTAATTTTGCAGGAAATCATTATGTTGAATGTTACATTATAAAAAATCATACTTGCATAGCAAAAAAACATATAGAGGTTCCAATTAAGTAAAAAAGTCCGAATTATCGGACTTTTTTACTTATTCTTCAAAACATCCCATAGCTATCTGACTCCCATCTACAAATCCATTCCTATAATATTTTTCGTTCCAGTAATACAAATAGTCCATAAAATTCTTATCAAGCTGATCAAGTTGTTTTTGAACATATTTCTGATTTTGTTTTGGTACATTTTTAAGTATCTTCTCTGCAATTTCTTCAAAGCAGATGCAATATTTTTTATCCTGAGGGGACATCTCACAAAAAGCAGTTTCCTCTCTAAATTCTAACCATTCTTTTAATATATCATCTTCATTTACTTCTCTAAAATTTATCATAATAATTCCCCTAACATTTAATATTTTATAAAAGAGATTGGGACTTGTCCCATTGCATAGAATTTGAAAATACGAAAATCTCGTGTGAACAAATTCAGTGCTTGCTAGGACAAGAATTAACCCTTTTTCAAATTTTATTTAACAATAAATTAACTCTTTAAGTACAATTTCTTCAGCTCTATTTTTAATATTATTCATACATCTAACCCACTCTAATTGATTATTTTGTTTCAAATTTTCATCAACATTTTCGTTCTTAGCAAGTTCATTAATGATACTTTTTGCTCTCTCATTTGCAGTTTTATCTATCTCAATTAGGTACTCTGGTAATGTACCACTTAATATTAAATCGCTATATAAACCTAGGCTATGTTTCTTCATATACTCTAATTTTAAACGTCCATATAATCCAATATGATAATCAGATTCAGCTCCTTTTATTGCTAAATTAGGAATTAAATAATCTCCTTCTTTACGATATGTTATTTTTTTCATAATCAAAAACCTCCAAAATAAATTTTTAGGTTCCCCATTTTTTTTGCGAACATACGTGTAAAATTCATGGGGAAAAGATGGGGAAAAAACATTCAAAAAAGTTCAAAAAAATACACAAATGTTCGAGAAAACTATTCCCCGAGTTTTCCTTGATAAATCAAGCAAAACCATTGAAATCACTAAAGTTCATAAACCTGTCGGCTAGCCCTCATAACCCGAAGGTCATAAATTCAAATCTTACCATGAAACTGAAAATAAAATTAGATCTAAATATATTTCTTATAGGCACTGTTCGAAAATTTATTTGGCCATATATATATTATAATTGTATACAGTTTTTATTTTTGTTAAAGATTTTAAGAAATTTAAATTTAAAGTTAATTTTACAATATAATAATAAAATATGATAATAATATGTTAAATAGATAGAAGAGAATTATGGAAAACGAATTATTTAGAGAAAAAATTGTAAAAGAATATGTGAAATATAAAAAGCCAGAAAAGAAATCAAATGATGTATGGAGTAAAGAATAGTACATTAAATTTTATGAAGATAATAAAAGATCTTTAAATTCTTTGTTATTTGATATAAATGAATATTTTGTAGATAACAAAGAGAAAAATTTAATTATTGATAAAAATGACGAGGTTGCAATTAATTTTTTAAACAAACAGATAAATAAATATGAAAGAAGAATAGAAAAGGCTAGGAAAATAATATTTGAGGATACATTGATTGTTGATTAATTAAGTTGCATAAATGAATAATGCTAGTTTTAAAAAATATTCATTTATAAAGGAAAGCAACAAATATGATATTGATGACCAAAAACTAAAGGGAATATTTTCTTAGTATCACAGATACAAGCTAATATTCCTCTTTAGACCTTTTTAAGTAACTATTTAAATTTTTCCTATTTGTATACACATAAAAAATTGTAAAATATCTATAATATATAAACAATAAAACAAAATAACATAATAAAATCAAATAAATTAAAAACTATAAGTGTAATTATTTAATAAAACTATAGTTATCTTAAAAAGGTATGGGCTTAAAACTTTATATTTAATTTAATCTGCAAAATAACTTAACAGAACCCAGATTTGACTATAAATTTATTTCAAATTCAATACTATTTAGCTTAAAAATTTCAAAATCAGTATTACGTATTTTTTCATCTAATTGCTGGATTTGAGATTTGACTTCTTCTTGATTATAATTTATTTCTTGAATTTGAAAGTATGAGTTATTTACCTCAGTAACTCTTTGCTTTAAATTACGATAATTCAACAGAGCTTGTAAACTGTCTTTTAGTCTTCTTAAGTTACTATTTTCAACTATTGCAGTTTGAATTGTTCTGCCATCAGAAAGCCTAAAAAAATTATTTTTTTCATAAAGTACGCCCTTTAATTTAGATATTTCACTAGACAATCTTTTAACTTCAGTTAACTCTTCTTCAAAATCCTTTTTATTGTCTTCAACTACATTAGTAGTACCATTTAATTCTTGAATTGAAGTATTTAGCACATGCTTTTTTAAAGTAAAAAACAAAGATGAATATTGTTTCTCATTTTCGTCAATTAAACACATTAAACTAGATAAATTTATTTTCATTTCTATAACCTCCTAATTTAAATAAATTATAAAACGAATGCAAATAAAAAAGGTCGCATAAAAAGCGACAAAAAAATAACGCTATAAAATAGCGTTGCAGTATGTAAATAAATAATCGTTTATGACATTTAAGTCATAAATATTATTATCTAAACAGTAAGAAATAATTAAGTCAAATTTGCTTGAGCTTAAAGAATAACCAGCTGAGTTTAATAAAGTATTAAATTCAGACTTGTTTAACTTCAAAGAAAGACATAATTTGATAAGTACATTCTTTCTAGGGATGTAATTTTGATTACATCTAATTTTAGAAAACAATTTACGATCAATATCTACACATTTATAAACCTCAGAATCCTTATGACCGCTTTTATCTATATAATAAAAGAGTATCTCATTAAAACTCTTAGATTTACTACAATTTAAATATTCATAAATATTATTATTCATAAGAACACCTCCATTTTAATATTGTTTACATTTGATAATGTAATCTGAGGCTTATAGCCTAATAAAAGAGATTTTTGTTCTTTGAATATTTAAATTGTATAAATAGTATAACATATTCATAGCAAAGAAATCAAGCATGGACAAAAAAATACATATATTTCCATAAAAAGATTGTAAAAAAATGTAAGAAATGATAAAATTATGTCATAAAAAAGTAATTAGGCAAAAAATAAAAGCTCTAGATAACTAGAACTTAAATTCACCTAAGTGAAACCAACATCAAGTTGGCATTTAAGGTTTAAACCTTATTTTAACTCATTGTGCTATTTTAGATAGTAATTTAATAGCAAATTAAATATAACATAGAAAAGGAGAAATTGCAAGATATGGAACAAAAAAATTGCAAAAAAGTTGACGCTTATAATATAGGATTGGACATTGGAACAAATTCAGTTGGATGGGCTGTAACAGATTTGGATAATAATATTTTAAAAAGAGGCAACAAAAACATGTGGGGTGCACGTATATTTGATGAAGGAAGTACTGCAGCACAAACAAGAATATTTAGAGGAACAAGAAGAAGGATTGAAAGAAGAAAAGAGAGAATAAATATACTTCAAAGTTTACTATTAGATGACATGGAAAAGGAATATCCAAATTTCTTTCCAATGTTAAGGGAAACATCTAAGACTAAAGAAGATAAAAATAGTGACTCAATTAATGGAAAAAAATATAATTTATTTTCAGAATTGGAATTATCAGATCCAATATATTATCAAAAATATCCAACAATATATCATTTAAGACGAGAGCTAATGGAAAGTAAAGAAAAGTATGACATTAGGCTTGTTTATCTTGTAATTCATCATATAATAAAATATCGTGGAAACTTCCTATATGAGGGAGACTTAAAAAATAATAACAATGAAATAATTGAATCTATAAATGAGCTATTAGATTTTATACAAAATACAGTGGAAATAAGCTTTATTTCAGAAGCGGAAAAAATTCAAGAAATATTAAAAGATAAAACGAAATCAAAGGGAGAAAAAAAGGATTTAATAATTGGACTTTTTGATTATGATAAGGATGAGAAGTCTGTAATTACTGGAATTGTTAATGCAATTTTGGGGTATAAATTTGACGTTAATAAGATATTTGATATTGCAGTAGAAAATTCAAATATTTCTTTTAGTAATGAAATAGCAAATGAAGAAGAAATAAAAGAAAACTTGCAAGACCAAGCTTATGTGTATGATGTATTACTAAAAATATATAATTGGTTTATATTACAAGATATTCTACAAGGTAATAATAGTATTTCAGAAGCTTTCATAAATAAGTATGACAAGTATAAAAAGGATTTAAACAATATAAAAAGCTTATATAGAAATTATTTAAAAGATGAATATAATAGTATGTTCAAAAGAGAAAAAGATGATAGCTATTCATGTTTCGAAAAGCATATATCAGCGTGTCCAATAGAAAACTTGTATAAAAGAATAAAAAAAGATTTAGCAGATGTTCCAGATTGTAAAGAAAAAGAAGAAATATTAAAAGATATAGAAGATAACGCTTTTTTAGTAAAAATAAATACAACAGCAAATTCGGCAATTCCATATCAATTACATTATCAAGAATTGGAAAAAATACTTGAAAATCAAGCACAATATTATCAAACAATACAAGAAAATAAACAACATATATTAGAACTAATGAAATTCAGAATTCCATATTATGTTGGACCTTTGGCACAAGAGGGAAGAAGTAGATTTGCTTGGATTGTTAGAAATTCAAACGAAAAAATATTGCCATGGACATTTGATGACGTGGTCAATGTAGATGAAACGGCAGAAAAGTTTATAAGAAGAATGACCAATAAATGTACATACCTAATAAATGAAGATGTAATTCCAAAACAATCAATTTTATACTCTGAGTTTTGTGTATTAAATGAACTTGCAAATATAAGAGTAAATAATCATAAACTAACTCCAAAGACTAAACAACTTATAATAGACAAGTTATTTAAAGTTAAAAAAACAGTTAAGCAAAGAGATTTAAAACAAGTATTAACAGATTTTCAAGTTTTTCCTGAAGTCACATCAATTACTGGATTAGCAGAAGTAGATAAATTTATGTCAAACATGTCATCATATATTGATATTGAAAATATACTTGGCTGTATAAATGATGAAAACATTGAAATGGTTGAAAACATAATTGAATGGATTACAATATTTGAAGATAAAAAAATATTAAAAAGAAAAATAAAAAATACATACAATTTAGAAGATAGAATAGTAAGTCAACTAATAAAGAAAAATTATAGTGGATGGTCGAGATTGTCAAAAGAGTTACTTATTGGATTAAAGTCTGCTGATGACGGAAAAAGCATAATGGAAAAACTAAGGACAACAAAAGACAATTTTATGCAAATTATAAATAATGATATGTATGGTTTCAATAAACAAATTGAAAGCAGAATGAAATTACAAGAAAAACAAATAACATATAAAGATGTAGATGAAATACCAACATCTCCAGCTAATAAAAGGGCTATATGGCAAAGCCTAAAAATAGTTGAAGAGATTAAAAAAGTAATGAAAAAAGATCCTAAAAACATTTATATTGAATTTGCAAGAGAAGAGCAGGAAAAAAATAAGAGAAAAGATAATAGAGCAAAAGCACTTCTTAAAATATACGAAAAATATGAAGAAGAAATCAAAATGCTAAAAGACTATAATCCAAATGTATACAAAGAGCTAAAGAAGAAACAAAATGAAAAAGATTTTAATGAAAGATTGTATCTATACTTTATTCAAAATGGAAGATGTATGTATAGTTCAAGACCATTAAATATTGATACACTTTACTTATATGAGGTTGACCATATATTGCCTCAAAGTTATGTTAAAGATGATAGTTTATCAAATAAAGCGTTAGTATATAAAGAAGAAAATCAAAGAAAAAGTGGAAGTTTATTGTTAGATGAAAAAATAATAAATAGACAAGAAACATGGTGGAAGCAATTACGAAAAAATGGTTTGATTGATGAGAAAAAATATTATAACTTGACAAGAAGAAAAATGTTTGAAACTGATAAAGAAAAAGTGAAATTTGTGTCTAGACAATTGATAGAAACAAGGCAGAGCACAAAATATATAACAAATTTATTAGTTAATCAATATTCAAACACAGATGTCTTTGCAATAAGGTCAAATCTTACTCATAATTTTAGAAAATTCTTTGAAGTATACAAAAATAGAAATGTTAATGATTATCATCATGCACAGGATGCATATATTATAAGTGTAATAGGCAATGTAATAGATCAGAAATTACAATACAAAGATGAATACAAATATACAGAGTATGTAAAAAAATATATAAAAAAGAGTGAAGAAGAAGCAAATAAAGTTTGGATAATAATGGGAATGGTTTCTAACAATATAAATAAAGAAAAAGTTAAAAAGGCTCTTGAATATAAAGATTGTTTTATAACACATAAATTAGAAGAACAAACAGGTGCATTTTATAATCAAACACTATATAGTCCAAAAGATAAAAACATAGAAATACCTTTAAAAGAGGGACTAGATGTTAAAAAATATGGAGGCTATTCTGGAGAAATTAAGGCATATTTTACAATTTACAGTTATATTGCTCAAAAGGGAAAAATGCAAATAGAAATGATAGGAATTCCTGTAAAAACTAAATATGATATAGAAAATGGAAGAACCACACTAATTAAATATATACAAAGCAAAAATAGTGAAGCTTCTAAAATAGAGATTATTAGACCTAAAATTTTAAAATATCAAGAATATATTGATGAAAATAACGAACCAATGATGCTATTAAGTGATAGTGAGATTAGAACTAATAGGCAACTAATTATAAATAACGAAATGTCTAAACTAATATATATAATGAATCAAGAAAAAATAGCAGATGATAAAAAAGAAAAAGTGCAAGAAAAAATGGAAGAAATTTATAATTATTTATTAGGTAAATTAAAAAATGAATATAAAACATTTAACTCTATATATCAAAAATTAAGTAGTGAAGAGACAAAAGAAATTTTTCAAAAATTAGAATATAAAGACAAGGTGTCTGCTATAAATGGAATTATTGATCTTATGCACAGAGGACAAGGCAATTTAACAAAATTAAAACAAGGTGATAGAGCTGGAAGAAAAAGTGGAAAAAGGTTTAAAACAGAGGCATTAAATAAAATGATATTTTTAGATAAATCTGTAACAGGAATGTACGAAAGAAGGTATAAAGTAAATGGGATGGAGAACTGTAGTAGTAAATAAAAATTGTAAGCTGAGTTATAAGAATGACTATTTAGTAATTAGAAGTGAAAACTTACAGATGATTCATCTTTCAGAAATAAACATAATTATGATAGAAAATGGTATGGTATCAATAACATCGTATTTAATAAATGAGCTTATAAATAATAAAATTAAGCTAATATTTTGTGACGAAGCACATAATCCCGCAGGTGAAATTGTGCCATACTACAGCTCTTTTAACACTAGTAAAAAGGTACAAAATCAAATTAAATGGAAAGATGAAGCAAAAGATATTGTGTGGCAACAAATTGTAAAACATAAAATTCATAATCAAGCAATGCTGTTAAAGAAACTAGACATTAAGGGGTATGAGAAATTATTAGAATATGAAGAAAGTGTTGAAGTAGGAGACACAACAAATAGAGAAGGACATGCGGCGAAAGTATACTTTAATTTATTGTTTGGAAAAAAGTTTATAAGAGGGATGAATGATAGCATAAATAGTGGACTGGATTATGGATATTCTATATTATTATCAACAATAAATAAAGAAGTTGCAAGTAAGGGTTACATAACCCAAATAGGAATAAACCATAAAAGCGAATTTAATCAATTTAATTTGACTTGTGATCTAATGGAACCATTCAGACCACTTATAGATGAAATTGTATATAATAGTACAAATTCTGAGTTTGATAAAAAACAAAAATACAAATTAATCAATTTTTTAAACAATGTAATAGAAATAAATAATAAAGAACAATTTGTGTCAAATGCGATTCCAATATACATACAAAGTGTATTTGATGCATTGGAAAATAATAAAGAAAGTAAAGTTTTAAACTATGAGATATAGATTTATGAGAGTATTAGTATTTTTTGATTTGCCAACAGAAACAATAAAAGACAGAAAAATATATTCAAAATTCAGAAGATTCTTAATAAAAGAGGGTTTTATAATGATGCAAGAGTCTGTTTATTCTAAACTAACTCTTAACAATTCGGTTACAAGTGCAATTCGAGACAAAATTGAAAAGAATAAACCACCAAAGGGAATAGTACAAATGCTTGTAATTACTGAAAAACAATTTAGTTCAATGGACTATATTGTGCGGTAGTAAAAACTATGATAATTTAGATGACACAGAAAGGCTTGTAATATTATGATAATGTCTATAATTGGATTTGAAAAGAAGATAAACTTTGAAGAAAATACAGTAAATGTTTTAGAAATATATAATCAAAAACTATTTTCGAATTTTATTAGTTGTATTAATGAACAAAGTAATGGAGAAGCGGATGAAGACAATAAAATTGTATTAATGGATGGAGAAAAAAGAGTAAAAATTGATAAAAATGTATATGTACTAACCGATCTGTTTAATATTGACTTTAACTCAAAGAAAATAATAAATAAAATATACAATGTTTTAGAGCAAAATATAAAAAATAGACAAGACAATGAAGTGGAAAGTATCATGCTACAATTAAGAAATTATTTAATTGAAGAAATAAATGAAATTCCATTTGAGTTTAATATAAATAGTGAAATTGAGATATTGGATTTGTTAAAAGTATTTAATGTAAAAATAGATACATCCTGCTATACTACCATAGTAGAAAAGATTGAGTTCATAATAAGTGTACTATCAAACTTGAAGATTGCTGAAGTACTGGTAATACCTAATTTAAAAACATATGTAGATGAAAACGAATTGCTTGAAATATATAAATATTCAATATATAATAGTGTTAAGCTATTGATAATAGAGCACACACATAGTGCAAAATTACTAAAATATGAGAATAAAAATATCATAGATGAAAATTTTGACGAGATATAGATCAAAACTATCAAAATAACATCGGAGTCATTAACCGAAAAAAGTACTAAATTTGAGGTTTTAGTATTGTGTTATTTTAGATAGTAATAAAACAAGACCATAAGTGTCTTCTTATGTGTGATAGTTTTAGTATTGTGTTATTTTAGATAGTAATAAAACTTTTACATTTACATCATTCAACCAATAAGTGTTTTAGTATTGTGTTATTTTAGATAGTAATAAAACTGTAGTATTAGAATATTGGAAAATTGATAGGTTTTAGTATTGTGTTATTTTAGATAGTAATAAAACCACTTTTATATGCTATAATAAATTTATAGTGTTTTAGTATTGTGTTATTTTAGATAGTAATAAAACTTTTATCAAGACAGCATCTCTTCTTAATTCGTTTTAGTATTGTGTTATTTTAGATAGTAATAAAACATTTAGTGAGCAAAGTCTAGCAAGTTCTTCGTTTTAGTATTGTGTTATTTTAGATAGTAATAAAACTTTATTGTTTATATATTATGTGGACTTGATGTTTTAGTATTGTGTTATTTTAGATAGTAATAAAACAGAATTTCAATATCATTTTGGGGACATAGTGTTTTAGTATTGTGTTATTTTAGATAGTAATAAAACATAAAAATTGATGAAAACTTAGAAAATATAGTTTTAGTATTGTGTTATTTTAGATAGTAATAAAACCAAGGGAAAAAGAACGACAGGAGCGTATCAGTTTTAGTATTGTGTTATTTTAGATAGTAATAAAACTGAAGCAAGCTTGTTAAAATCAGTTATGAAGTTTTAGTATTGTGTTATTTTAGATAGTAATAAAACTTTTTCACTTTCTGCATTTTGTATTGTAAAGTTTTAGTATTGTGTTATTTTAGATAGTAATAAAACTAAAGTACAATTTTTAATTGGTGCGACTAGGTTTTAGTATTGTGTTATTTTAGATAGTAATAAAACAAAGAGGTAGGGGGAAGTTATTTCTAGATTGTTTTAGTATTGTGTTATTTTAGATAGTAATAAAACATTAACTATGCCTTGCGCAATTCCTTGGAAGTTTTAGTATTGTGTTATTTTAGATAGTAATAAAACAGAAACTTCTGAATTACTTGGAGAAGAAGCGTTTTAGTATTGTGTTATTTTAGATAGTAATAAAACTGTATGGGCTGTTGTTATAGCTATTGTTGTGTTTTAGTATTGTGTTATTTTGGATAGTAACAAAACAGCTAGTTATATTGTAATGAGTATTTTAGTGTCATACTGTCGTAATTGTCATAATGATAATTACGACGAAGCGCTAGATACAAACATGAAAATTAATGTTAATATTAAATTAATAACAAGAGATGAGGCAGAGATAATATTAAGTGAAGATAGAATAAAAGAAAATACTGATAAAATATTAGGGGATTTATCAAATAAAAAATATTTATAGGTCTAATAGAAAGGAAAATTAATTATGAATTTTTTAGATTTAGCAAAAGAAAGATATTCGTGCAGAAGTTTTGCAGAAAAAGAGGTTGAAATGGAAAAAATAGAAAAAATACTAGAAGCAGCAAGAGTAGCCCCAACAGCAGTAAACTATCAGCCACAAAGAATATTAATATTAAACGATAAAGAAAAATTATCGAGATTAAGTGAATGTACAAAAATGGGATGGAATGCTCCACTAATAATGATAATTTGCTATGATAAAACAGTTTCATGGAAAAGTAAATTTGATGGAAGAGATGAAGGCGTTATTGATGCATCTATTGCAACAACTCAAATGATGTTAGAAGTTCAAGATTTAGGATTAGGCTCTACCTGGATAGGATATTTTGATTCTAATAAAGTTAGAGAAGTATATAAAATTCCAGAAAACTTAGAAATAATTGCGATGTTAGCTATTGGCTATCCATCAAATGAAGCAAAACCAAGTGAAAGGCATTTAGATAGAAAACCTATAGAAGAAATCACATTTTGGAATGAAATATAGCATAAAACCGAATGAGTTAATTCATTCGGTTTTTTATTATACAATAAACTGTATCGAAATCTATTATCTTATAATAACATGCTCAAAATATTGCTCCTGAAATTCGGTTAAAGCTTCAATAGCAGAATTATCATAATTTTTACCATCAGGTACAATTATAAGTTTATCGTCATTATCATTTGTCCTGTGAATTATTGAAATACACTTGCCTTCGAAGTTTTCAAAAGGTTCGAAAACACCAAGTAAATAGCAATCTAATTCTTCGCCATCTCCACTAATTGTATTTGGAACATAACCATAATTAACTGGGTATATAAATCCATATTTAGGATGTTTGCTTCCTAAAGGCCTGTCAATTTCAATTTTTAAAACTTTTCCTAAATAATCATTAACTTTCATATTACACTCCTAAAATCATTTGTAAACATTATATCATATTAAATAAAATAATGATATAATATGAATAAAGGAGAAAACTATGGGGATAATATTGTATGTAATATTTCTAATATTTTGTATATTTGCAGGATTTAATGGGCTTCCAATAATGTTTATTTTTCCAGTTATTACAATAGTAATAATTGTAGTTATTGCTTTAAATAAAGATAGTTATAAAAATGTTGAAAAAACGAGCGATGAGGCAAATGATGATGACATTCAAGATTTAATATTTTGGGATATGATTAACAAAAAGTAATGTGAAATTTTTGTGAATTTTAGCACTCTACTATTGACACTGCTAAAAATAGATATATAATATAATCGAAATTGATAAAGAGGATTTATCAAAAATACATATGTGCCACTCCCATCAAGTGTCAACACATAAATATAATTTTAAGGAGTTGATTTTTATGATGATGATACCAAGAAGACGTGACTTTGATCTATTAGACGACATGTTCGGAGATGTATTTTTCAACGAGGGAGAAAGCAAATTAATGAAGACAGACATCAAGGAGAAAAAGGATGAATATATTATAGACATTGATTTGCCAGGTTATGAAAAAGAAGGTATTAAATTAAATATTCAAGACGGATATTTAACAGTACATGCAACAGTTAATAAAGAAGAAAAGGATGAAGAAAAAGGTAAATTTGTACGTAAAGAAAGATATTCAGGAGAGTGTTCAAGAAGCTTTTATGTTGGAGAAAACGTAACAGAGAATGAAATTAAAGCTAAATTCAAAAACGGAACACTTACAATAGAAATTCCTAAAAAAGAAGAAAAGAAAGAATTGCCTGAGAAAAAATATATTCCAATAGAATAATCAAAAAAACCTCATATTAAATATATGAGGCTTTTACTTTATATGATATAATGTAAAAATATTAAAGGAGGGGAAATTGATGGATATTACAATTGATGTTGGTGGTTACAAATTAAATGTAAGAGCAGGTGTAGTTATAATACACAATAACAAAATCTTATTACACAGAAATGTAAACTCAGATCATTATGCAATGATTGGCGGAAGAGTTGAAATCGGTGAAAATTCAGAGCACACAATAAAAAGAGAAGTGCAAGAAGAACTAGGAAAAGAAATTGAAATAACAGGATATGTATCAACAGTAGAAAACTTTTTTGAAATGAAAGGTGCAAAATATCATGAAATAATGTTCATATACAAAGCAGAATTTGTAAAAGAGGAAGATAAAAAATTAGAAAGTACATTACAAAATATAGAGGGAAAAGATTATTTACAATATGAGTGGATTGACTTAGATAAAATAGATGAATATCCATTGAGACCAGATGTACTAAAAGAAGTATTAAAAGAAAGCAAATTTCCAGTACACAAAATAAATATTGATTAAAAGGAGAAATAGATTATGCCTGAATTATGGGACATATATGATGAGAATAAAAATAAAACCGGAAAGACAGCAGAAAGAGATGTAACTATATTGCAAAAAGGTGAATATCACATAGTTGTAACAGGAATTATACTAAATTCTAAAAATGAGATTTTAATTAGTAAAAGAGCAATGAATAAAAAGTTTGGTGGAATGTGGGAGTGTAATGGTGGCTCAATATTAGCAGGTGAAACTAGCAAAGAAGGAATATTAAGAGAATTAAAAGAAGAGCTTGGAGTTACTTTTAAGCCAGAAGAGGCTATATTTTTAAAAGAAGTAAAAAGAGAAAGAGTACCTCAAAATTTCAAAGATTTGTGGTTATTTAGAAAAGATATCAATATAGAAGACTTGACATTTCCGGATGGTGAGGCAACAGAAGCTAAATGGGTTAACATAGATGAATTTATAAAAATGTTTAACAATAATGAGATTATTCCAACAGTTGATTTTGGAAGAGAAGAATATGCAGATGCATTAGAGAAAATACTTACTATAAATGGAATTTAATTAAAAGTTTTAAAGATTTTTTTATAATAAAAAGGCCCCTGAAATCTCAGGGGCATCTTTTTAATAATCGGCACCGTGTTCCCGATTATATTCGTATTCGTTCAACAGGGCATAGCTGTTGCTGTAAACAACATCCAGCACCTGCTGAATTTCGTTCCGGTCAAGAGAATGGCCGGATTCAATCCTCACGGGGTTCAACCAAACTTGGGCTACACGGTTGCCATTCCGGGTGACATGGCAATGAGCAGCTTCGCGCTTGCAATCGCACTTCCTCTGGTCGACCTCGATCTGAAGATTGTAGTTCACGCGGATTTTCATAACATGTCCTCCTTAAATTATTATTTGCAAAAATTGCTATAAATAATAATAACATATAAATATGGATATGTCAATTTATGTAAACGAATATTGAAAAAATTGGATAAATATGGTATAATAATTACATAGCCAATAGGCTAAATAAAATAAAACGGGCTTCTTAAGAAGTCAAGTCCTAAAGGGGCGGAAAGAAAATCATGAATATTTGCGAAATCAAAGAACGGGCTGTAAAAGTGGAAGACCAGATGGAAGTATACTGGCCGCAGTTCAGTAGCCATGAGGTCATTGATCTCAGAGCTCTTAAGCCGGAAGAAAAGAAAATGCAGTACTCGTATAACAACAGCGTTATTGCTTTTGTTGACGAGAACGGCGACATGTATGTGATTCCGGATATCGGAATCCAGAAGGTTCTGGCTGGTGAGGGCTACAGTAGGAAGTTTTTCTACGTACCTTTCAGCAACTGGGATTACCCGGTTGCATATGAGGAGAAGTGGAATAACCTTTGGAAAGAAAAGAATAGGACATGATTTTTACAATAAGGGAGAAGGCATTGCCTTCTCCCTTATCTTTGTATAAAAGCAACAAAGACTCATTACATATAAAATAAGATTAAACTTATTTTATTTTGATATTACAAAGCTGTTGCATGAATGTGGCAAAACTGTTTCTATTATAAACAAGAAAAATAGCAATGATAGAAAAAAGTAAAATCATTGCTATTTTTATGAAAAAATAAATTATGTAAGTTATATAGAAAGATAACTTAAGATAAAAACTAAAACGTTCTAGTTAACATAAGTATAACATAGAGTGCGTGTCGAAAAAAATAGAAACTTGTCGAATAGACTAAAAAACTTCAAAAAATTAAAGAAAATAGCAAAAGTACTTGAAAAAAATGGAAATTTACAATATAATTTCAGCATATTAAATTCAAATAATAATTAATTCAAAAATTTTTATTCTAAAGGAGATTTCAAAAAAATGTTATCAATTACAAAAAGTATGGCCTTGCACGGACTAGAAGGCTTTTTAATTGACGTGCAAGTTGATATTTCAAGTGGTATGCCTTCATGGGATGTTGTTGGACTTCCAGATGTTAGTGTAAAAGAATCAAAAGAAAGAGTAAGAACAGCAATAAAAAATTCAGGTTATGAATTGTTTAGTAGAAAAATAGTTGTAAATTTAGCACCGGCAAATATAAAAAAAGAAGGATCAATATTTGACTTACCAATTGCCGTGGGAATTTTAAAAAGTTTAGAAGTTATAACACAAAACCAGAATGACGATATTTTAATGATAGGAGAATTATCATTAAATGGTAGTTTAAATCCAATAAAAGGAGCATTACCAATATGTATTGAAGCTAAAAAACAAGGAATAAAGAAAATAATTTTACCAAAGCAAAATGAAAAAGAAGCCTCTATAATTGCTGGAATGGAAATATTGGGTGCAAGTGACTTGAATGAAGTAGTTAAATATTTAAATGGAGATATAAAAATAGAAAGCTTATCAACAAACTGGGAAGATTGTTTGAAATTAGGCAAAGAAAAAATATTAGACTTTGCAGATGTAAAAGGACAAGAGAGTGTAAAAAGAGCAGTTGAAATAGCAGCTGCTGGACGGACATAATTGCCTTTTAATTCGGTTCACCAGGATCACGGCAAGACGATGATAGCAAGAAGAATACCATCAATATTACCAGATTTAACATTTGAAGAAGCATTAGAAATTACTAAAATTCATAGTATTGCAGGAACTTTAAAACAAGATACACCAATAATTACAACAAGACCATTTCGTTCACCACATCATACAATATCTGGAGTATCTTTAGTTGGAGGAGGTAGGGTACCAAAACCGGGAGAAATAAGTTTAGCTCATTATGGAGTGCTATTTTTAGATGAATTACCAGAGTTCAATCAACACTCATTAGAAGTGTTAAGAGGACCATTAGAAGATGGAATTGTAACAATAAGCCGAGTAAATGGAAGTTTTACATATCCATGTGAGTTTATGTTTGTATCATCAATGAATCCATGTCCATGCGGATATTATGGTTCAGTAGACAAAGAATGTACATGTACACCACAAGCAATATCAAAATATATGGGAAAAATTAGTGGACCATTATTAGACAGAATTGACATACAAATAGAAGTAAGCCCTGTAAAATATGAGAAATTAGGTAATGATGAAACGCCAGAAAGTTCAGAAACAATAAAGAAAAGAGTAAACAGTGCAAGAAAAATTCAAATAGAGAGATATAAACAAGAAAATATTTATTCAAACTCTAGTCTAACGCCAAAACTAATTTCAAAATATTGCAAATTAGACAGTGAAGGAAAGAAAATATTACAAACAGCATTTGAAAAAATGGGACTAAGTGCAAGAGCATATGGCAGAATTCTAAAAGTAGCAAGAACAATTGCGGATTTAGACAATTGTGAAAACATTCAAAAAACACACATTGCAGAAGCAATACAATATAGAAGCCTAGACAAAAAGTATTGGAAGAATTAAATTTAAATTAATTTTATACAGATGGTAGCAATATAATACTTTTCGTAGTGAGGCTGTGGGGACCAGCAAGCTAGAAGATGTTGCTAAATTTTTTCAAATCATTATTAATGTTTGCAAAAAATTGTTGCTACATCTTCTTGCGATGCTGGGATGGAACGAAGAAAAGTACTTATATTGCTACTATTAAATTAAAATAAAGGAAAGAAATATGAAAATTTTATCTAAAACAAATAAATTTTATCCCAAACGTTTGTTAAACATCCACAACCCACCATCAAAACTTTATGTAGAAGGTAATTACAAGTTATTAAACTCAAACTCAATAGCAATAGTAGGAACAAGAAAATGCACAGAATATGGCAAAAAATATTCGGCAAAATTTGCAAAAGAATTATCACAAAAAGGAATGTGTATTGTAAGTGGATTAGCAATTGGAATAGATACTATAGCACATATAAATTCTATGGAAGAATTAGGCAAAACAATAGCAGTAATAGGAAGTGGATTTAAGCACATATATCCTGAGGAAAATGAGTGGCTATTCCACAAAATAATAGAAAATGGTGGATGTGTTGTATCTGAATATCATCCAGATGAGGAAAAAGATATGGCAAATTTTCCGGCAAGAAATCGTATAATAAGTGGGCTAGCCTTAGGCGTATTAGTAGTTGAAGCACCATATAGAGGTGGAAGTACAATTACAGCAAAACATGCAAGACTTCAGGGAAAAGAGGTATTTTGTATACCAAATAGATTAGACGAGCCAGCAGGGTATAGTACAAATTGGCTAATACAAAATGGTGCAAACTTAGTAATGGAACCAGACGACATATTGCAATATTATGATTTACAACCGAAAATTACAATACCAAAAGAATATGAAGAAATATATAACTTAATAAACACGCAACCAATTTCAGCAAATGAAATATGCAAAATGACAGGTAAAAAAATATCCGAAATAATGCAAATGTTATTTATGCTTGAATTAGATGGATATATAAAATGTGTAGCAGGAAATAAATATATAAAAAAGGAATGATATTATGATAAATCAAAGGCAAGAATTAGGAAAAGAGGGAGAAGATTTTGCAACAAATTATTTACAAAAGCTAGGTTATGAAATTATAGACAGAAACTTTGAATGTAAACAAGGAGAAATAGACATTATTGCAAAAGACAAGAATGAATACGTATTTATTGAAGTAAAAACAAGGCAAAACTTTCACTATGGAATGCCATGTGAAGCAGTGGACGAAAGAAAACAAAAGCATATCTGGAATGCAACAAGATATTATATATATTCACATAAGTTAGAAGACCAATATATAAGGATAGATGTAATAGAAATTTACAAAAGAAAAAATAGATTTTACTTACATCATATTAAACAAATTAAATAATTTTCCATTAACCATTCCACCACTAACTGTATAAAATATATAAAACATAAAGTGAGGAGTGATGGATATGATTAAAACAATAGGAAATACACCTTTAATAAAAATAAAATATGAGTACGAAGGCAAAACAAATTATATATACACAAAATTAGAAAGCTATAATTTAACAGGAAGTATAAAAGATAGAGCAGCATACTACATAATAACAAAAGCAAAAGAAAGAGGAGAATTAAAAGATGGTATGCCAATAATAGAGGCAACAAGTGGAAATACTGGAATTTCTTTGTCTGCATTAGGCAAATATTATCATCATCCAGTATATATTTTTATGCCAGATTGGGCTAGTAAAGAACGAGTGCAAATTATGCAAAGCTATGGTGCAAAAGTTATAACATTTTCTAAACAACAGGGAGGTTTTAGAAAATGTATTCAGGAGTCAAGGAGTTTAGCTAAAAAAACAAATGGATTTCTAGCAAACCAATTTGCTAATATGGACAATGTTTTAGCACAGTATGAGACAACGGGTCAGGAAATTTTAAATCAGGTTCCAGAAGACATCGTAGGTTTTGCTTCAGGAGTTGGCACAGGTGGAACTTTGATGGGAATAGGAAGAAAGTTAAGGAGAAGATATCCAGAAATAACTGTAACTGCAATTGAACCAGAATGTATGCCGTTGATTTCTAAAAACAGAATAATTAAACAACACAAGATAGAAGGAATAGGAGATGACTTTATTCCAGCCTTATTAGATAAAAACGAAATAGACAAAGTAATTTTAGTAAATGATGAAGACGGTATAAATATGTCAAGAAAGTTAGCATCAGAGTTAGGAATAGGAGTAGGAATTTCATCAGGTGCAAACTTTTTAGGAAGTGTATTACTTCAAAAAAATATAAAAGGACCAGTAGTAACAGTATTTGCAGATAATAATAAAAAATATCTAAGTACAGATTTAAGCAAACCAATAGATAATAACGAAAAATATATTTCGAACAAAATAAAGTTACTGCAATATGAAGTGATATGAGGTGAATAATATGAAAAAAATATTGAAATTATTATCTATTGTAATAATGCTAACAGTTGCAACAATATACACAATGCCAACAAAAGTGATGGCATTTGGACCATCAAGTGACGAAATATATAACGGAATTGATGTGAGTGGATATCAAGGAAATATTGATTTTGGAAAGGTAAAAAAGGATGGGATACAAGTTGTTTATATACGTTCGAGTGAAGGTACAAATTACATAGATTCAAAATTTGAACAAAACTATAAAAGAGCAAGAGATGCAGGATTAAAAATTGGATTTTACCATTATGTAACAGCAAGAAGTGTAAATCAAGCAGAAAAAGAAGCACAGTTTTTTGCTTCAGTAATATCAGGAAAAGTAGCAGATTGTAGACTTGCAATGGATTTTGAAAGCTTTGGAAATTTGAATAAAAGAGAGATAAATACAATAGGCTTGGCTTTTATGAAAAAGCTAGAAGAACTGACAAAAAAAGAAGTTGTACTATACAGTAATGCCTATACAGCAAGTCGAATTTGGGAAGGAGAAGTAACAAATTATCCCTTGTGGATTGCGCAATACGAGGTAAACAAACCAGAAAATAGTGGAACATGGAAAAGTTGGGCAGGTTGGCAATATACAGATGTAGGCAGAGTAAGTGGAATTTCAAATAATGTAGACAGAGATAAATTTACTAAAGAAATATTTATGTCAGAAGGTACTCAAATTCCAGATACAGAAAAACCAAAACCAGACGAGGAAGATGACAAAACAACAACTAAAAAAATAAAAATAAAATGGGGAGACACATTATCTCAGCTAGCTATAAAATACAACACAACAGTTGCGGAGCTTGTAAGGTTAAACAATATTCAGAATCCAAACTTGATATATGCAGGAAATTATTTAATAGTTCCTGTTAAAGGAGAAAATACAAGTAACACAACAATTTATACCGTTAAAAGTGGAGATACATTATCTGAAATAGCCCAAATGTTTAATACAACAGTTAGCAAAATTGCACAAGAAAACAACATACAAAATGTAAATTTAATTTATCCACGGCCAAAAGCTAGTTGTAAATAGTAACTGTAAACACGACTGTGGACATAAGTTATACACAGTGAGAAGAGGAGACACTTTGTGGTCAATTGCAAGAAGATACAATACAACTATAGCAAATATAGTAAGACTAAACCGTATACAAAACGCAAACCTAATATATCCACGGTCAAATATTTAGAATTTAATTCACTAAATTATGTATACCTTCATAAGATGTATTATGATAAATTTGAATTAGGAGGTACTTATGAAGGAAGTATTGAAACTAAAGAATGTAAGCAAAAAGTACCAAGCGAAAAATGGTGAAGTAGAAGCTTTGTCTAATATTTCATTTAGTGTAAATGAGGGAGAATTTGTTAGCATAATTGGACCAAGTGGGTGTGGTAAATCTACATTACTTTCAATAATATCAGGTCTAGAACCTAAAACTTCTGGTGATATACAAATTGATGGTGGTCTTGGCTATATGCTGCAAAAGGATAGTCTTTTAGAGTGGAGAAATATTTATGATAATATTACATTTGGCTTAGAAATAAGAAGAAAAAAGACAAAAGAAAATGAAGCTTATGTAATAGAATTACTAAAAAAATATGGGTTATATGAATTTAAAGACAAATACCCAAATCAGTTATCTGGAGGAATGAGGCAAAGAGCAGCGCTGATAAGAACTTTAGCTATTAAGCCTAAGATTTTATTACTAGATGAAGCATTTTCAGCGTTAGACTATCAAACTAGAATTATGGTTACAAATGATATTTTTCAAATATTAAAAAATGAAAATATTACAGCTATTATAGTGACGCATGATATATCAGAGGCAATTAGTATGAGTGATAGAATAGTAGTGTTAACCAAAAGGCCAGCAACAGTAAAAACCATTCATACTATTGATTTTGAAATGGAAAACAGAAATCCAATCAACTGCCGTGAAAGCCCTAAATTTAGTAAGTACTTTGATGCTATATGGAAGGAGCTTGATGTGCATGTATGATAAAAATATGTCTGAGGACAGAAAAAAATATCTAAGAAAAATAAGAAAAAACAAAATATCTGTTATTTTAACTCAATTACTTATCCTAATTATATTTATAATAGGGTGGGAATTACTTGCTAATAAAGGAATAATAGATAGTTTTATTACAAGTCAACCTTCAAGAATATTAAATACCTTTTTAAATTTATCAGCTAATGGACTGCTAACACACTTAGGAGTAACACTTACAGAAACACTAATAGGGTTTATTTCAGGAGTTATACTAGGTGTATTTATAGCAATTTTGCTATGGTGGTCTCCATTTTTTTCGAAGGTATCAGAACCATATTTAGTTGTATTAAACAGTTTGCCAAAAGTAGCTTTGCGGACCAGTTATAATCATCTGGGTAGGTGCAGGAATGGGAGCAATTATAACAATGGGTCTTGCCATTTCACTAATTGTAACTATATTAGAAATTCTAAATGGATTTTTAAATACAGACAAAGAGCTAATAAAAATGGCACAAACATTTAATGCAAGTAAATTTCAAATATTAACAAAAATAGTAATACCTGCAAACATATCCACATTTTTCAACTCATTAAAGGTAAATATAGGCCTATCTTTAGTAGGTGTAATAACAGGAGAATTCTTGGTATCAAAAGCAGGTTTAGGTTACCTAATTGTATATGGTGGTCAGGTATTTCAACTAGACTTAGTAATGACAGGAGTAATTATTCTTGCAATAGTTGCTGCAATTATTTATGAAGCAATAGTACTTTCAGAAAAAATTGTTATGAAAAAAATGTCTAAAAGAACTTAAAAATAACAGATAAAAATGTTACTTATAGGAGAAAAGTATTATAAGTAATAAGTAAGGTTAAATAACATGCCAAAATACTTGAAATCTCCTTTGGCATGAATAGATTAGAAAGGAATGAAAAAACTTGAAAAAGTATTTGATTATTGTATTAGTTATTATAATAGTAGCAGCAGGAATAGCTACTTATATATTACTTAATAGAAATACAGAAACAGCAGGGTTACAAAAAATTCGTGTAAATGAAGTAACACGTTCTGTATTTTATGCTCCACAATATGTGGCAATTTCAAAAGGTTATTTTGCAGAGGAAGGTTTAGAAATAGAATTAACAACAGGTCAAGGAGCTGATAAAGTAATGACCGCAGTTTTAGCAAACCAAAGTGACATAGGCTTTGCAGGACCAGAAGCTTCAATATATGTATATAATGAAGGAAAAGAAGATTATACACAAGTATTTGCACAAATGACTCAAAAAGACGGCTCATTTTTAGTTAGCAAAGAAAAAACAGATAATTTTAGTTGGCAAGATTTAAAAGGAAAAACTGTTATTCCTGGTAGAAAAGGTGGAGTACCATACATGACTTTTGAATATGTGCTTAAACAAAATGGTCTAGATCCTAAAAAAGATTTAGTATTAGATGATAGCATTAAATTCGACTTAATGGCAGGAGCTTTTGCAGGTGGAAATGCTGAATATGTAACATTATTTGAACCAACTGCTTCAGCAACAGAAAAAGCAGATAAAGGATATATTGTTGCATCTGTTGGAGAGGCTTCAGGAGAAATTCCATATACAGCATATTTTACTAAGAAAAGTTATATTGAAAAAAATCCTAATATAATTCAAGGATTTACAAATGCAATATACAAAGGAGAACAATGGGTAAAATCACATAGTGCTAAAGAAATAGCAGAAGCAATAGTAGACTTTTTTCCAGATACTGATTTAACTATGTTAGAAGCAGCATTGCAAAGTTATATAGATATTGATGCTTGGAGAGATAATCCAGTATTAAAGCAAGAATCGTTTGCGCTACTTCAAAAGGTTATGAAAGAAGCGGGAGAACTTGAAAAAGAAGCTGACTACGGAAAAGTAGTAAACAACAGCTTTGCAGAAAAAGCTATTCAAAAGTTAGGTAAATAAATTTAAGGCGGAGAATAAAAACTCCGTCTTTTATTGTGTGCATTTTATAATTTATGATATAATAAGCAATGATTTCAGAATATAAAAAAACCTTGAAAATAGGCAGTTAATTGGATATTGTTGTATTTGCGGAGGTAAATATGCAGATAAAAAAAGACGATGTTAAAGATAAAAAAAAGGATAGCGTGTTGACAGTAGGAATGTTATTTTCTAAGATGAAAAAATTTTTTGTGCCGTGGATTATTGCCGCAGTTGTTATTGCCTTATTGAATTTAGGCATAAGCGGCGGTAAAAGGCTTGTTACAGGAACCGTGTCTTCTGTAATAAATTTCAGCTTCGACGGTATAGAATCAGGGCTTGATCCTGCAGGCAACAAGTTTGACGTAAACGAGATAAAATCCAAGGATATTATCAGAGAATCCCTCAAGGAAACAGGCTTAGACGGAGATGTAAATCATATTTACAGTCATATCAATATCGACGGAGTAGTTCCGCTTGACGTAATCGAACGTATAACAAAGTATGATTCTATTTATAATTCCGATGTGATTGTTTCGTCAAAAAGTATACAGGATACGTCCTATTATCCTACTCAATATAAAATTGTATTGGAATGCGGTTCAGAAACCGGTCTAAGCAAAAAGGAGGGAGCCCTTCTTTTAAATAAAATAACTGAAAAATACAGAGAGGTTTTTTATAATAATTACGGATATAACTCATCGCTGGAATCTGCGGTTGTATCAATAGATTATACCGAATACGACTATGTAGACGCTGTTGATGTATTCGATTCATCCTTAGGATCTCTTAAAAATTATATTGACGAGCTTGCGGCTTCGGACAATACTCGTTTCAGATCGGAAACGGGATATACTTTTGCCGATCTCTCGTCGTCCATTGATACGGTAAGAAATGAAGACCTTGATTGGATTTCTTCTTATATTACTCTTAATAATGTGACAAAGGACAAAAAAAATCTTATAGCAAATTATAAGTTTAAAATTGAAGATCTGAAACGAAGTAAAATAATTTCCGAGGAACAGCTCAAGGCTGTTTCTGAAACCATTGAGGTCTATGAAAAAAATTCTATATTGATTTTCAGCAATGCAACTGACGCGGCTAACGCGTCGCTTACGCAGTCATCGGATACATACGATAATCTTATAACACAGAAAATTGAGGCGCAGGCGAATCTTTCTGCATGCGAGCAAAATATAAAACGTTATGAGGAGCGTATAAAATCTCTTGAAAACGGCGCTTCTACAGCAGCAGATGAAGAGGTTGTTGACGCGGAGCTGAAAAAAATATCGGGAAAGATAGATACATTAATTAATACTGTTAATGAAACTGCGTCGGAGTATTATGAAAAGGTTTTGTTTTCCAACGCATATACTGTATTGACGCCTGCTTCAACTTCTGTTACGGGAACGTTAAAGGCGGCTGTTTCGGATTCAG
>OIWU01001061.1_pt1 | contig 29302 bp, 26 predicted proteins | sample 1587711 | NCBI WGS metagenome assembly OIWU01 (sample SAMEA3888909, study PRJEB22519) | human gut metagenome | biome: human gut; feature: human-associated habitat; material: faeces | place: Denmark | collected 2010 | reverse complement strand
CGTTCTCGTAGCAGCGCCGCCGGTCGGTGCAGCCGAACCAGCAGCACTCGTTGCACAGAAATTCGACCTTGTCCTTCTGCGCCTGCGTGAGGGCAGAAAGTGCGTCAAACTGCCGGTTCAAGCGAAAATCCGGCACGACATAACGGAAATCCGCGCGATCGAGCTCGCTTTTGAGCTCGCGGAAATCGGTGAGCACCTTGGTGGTCGAGGACACGAAGTAAAGACCCGGCCAGCGCTGCGCCAGATACTCGAGCAGCAGGTCGGAGTGGACGATGACGCCGTTCTGCACGTCGCCGCCCTCCGCGAACAGGCGGCACAGCGCGTTGCATTTCCGGTCGGACAGGTGCTCCTCGCGGAGCAGGGAATTGCTGAACGTCAGACGCGCGGAGATGCCGTATTCCTGCATGAGCGCGAGCACATCGCGCGGCGAAGCCTCTCCGAACCCGGCGCGGCCGCCGCCCCAGAGACAGTCCGCGGGCGCGCCGTAGATCGAGCCGATTTCGCACCAGTCGTAGAAGTATTCCCGGTGCTCGCGGAACAGCGGCAGGAATACGCGGTACAGCTCGTAGAACTCGAACAGGCCGGGCAGATGAAAATATGCGGTATTCACAGCGGCCACCTCACTTCAGAAAGTCGCAGCGGTGCTCGGGCTGACGGAAGCGGCGGCCCTGCCGGTTGAGCTCGGCGGTCTTGAGCGCGACAAGGTTGATGTCCGAGTGCATCAGCTGTGCGATCTGCGCGACGTCGCAGCCGCGCATGATATACTCGAGGATTTCCTCGTCGGGCAGCGCGACCTGTGCGGCGAACATGTTGGCCTCGTATTCCATCGCGCGGTCGGCCATGTTGAAAAGGTTGAATTCCTGAAAGCCACCGGCGGCGATGGCGGCGCCGCGGTGCAGCTGGTCGTGGCCGATCTCGTGCAGAAGGACGATATTGTGCATGACCGGATGCAGGTCCTGCTTGATGAAGATATAGCGGTTGCGTTCGATGACCTTGTATACGCCCTTCTGATGCTTAAAGGCGCGCGGCATGACGATGAGGCCGAGCGCCTCGGCCAGATGGTCGGCGTTTCGCGTGCCGTATTTCCGGACCAGCCGGTCGGCGGTGCGGACGGCCTCGTTATGGTTTTTCAGCAAGTGACTCACCCCGTTTCAAGGCTGCTGCTGATATTTTTTCGGCGTATATTTCTTGTTGCGCCGCTTGGCGTCGACATAGGCCTCCTGAATGGCGAGCATAAGCTCGTCCATGTCCTCCTCGGCCATCTCGCCGCCGGCGAACAGACCGGTCAGCTCGCCGACGAGCTTTTCCGCGCCGACGCGGCCGCGATAGCCGAATTCCTTTCCGGCCATCGAAACGAAATCGTCGTTCTCGTTGTGCAGGTAGTCTGCGCTCGTGCCGAGGATCTCGGCGAGCACGCCGTAGACCCTGCGGTCCTGCGGATAAGTAGTGCCTTTTTCGTAATTTGTAATGGTTTTCAGTCCCAGACCGGCGCGCTTCGCCAGCTCCGCCTGCGTCAGATGGCTGTCCTTGCGCAGCTTTCGGAGCTTTTCGCCAAACCTCATCGTGCTGCCTCCTTATTTTGTAATGCGTAAACGGATTGCATGAATGCTCGAAATTTCCATTGACATGCGTAAAACAAATACGTATAATAAAAGCGTAAACTGTTTACGCATTTATCATACAATAAATTGCGCATATCGTCAAGAGAGAGCGCGGCAGCAGCACATCGGAGGTGGCAGTATGGCTGAAAGATACACCAAAACCTATGTTTCCGTCAACGTGGATATTGATGAGGACGGCACGATGCTTCCGCGCCTGATCCGGTGGATGAACGGGCGCGTGTTCGCGATCGAGCAGCTCGGGTATAAATGCCGCGCGTCCTCGGCGAAGGTGGGCGGCGGCGGCATCCGCTATACCGTCCGGATAAACGGCCGGGAGACCTACCTGTTTCAAGAGGGCAGCCGGTGGTTCGTGGAGGCCAGGGCATAAATCAAGACCCCGCCATACAGGCGGGGCCTTGATTTATGCAGTTTCTCGACAGCCTTTTATCCGCCGAGGCCGATGGGAGAGAATACGGTGTACATCGCGGCGAGCAGGAACGGCGCGATGACGATGGACGCGAGGCAGAGTACGATGCCGCGATTGAAATACTTCGGGATGAAGAACAGCGCCATCAGCGTCAGCCGGCGCAGAAGAATGAGCCTTGCGTATGTCCGACGGGTGAGGAAAATCAAATCGGATAGCCGTTCTTGTATTGCTTTCATTACACCTGATATGCAGAAAAATGTCGAGCGTAACGTTATGCCGCCAGCACACAAAAGAGCGGTCGAAATATCTGTCCTTCTTGTAATGCGCTGCCGGTTCCTGTATAATAACGGGTAGAAAAAACGCGGAAGGGGGGCGGCCGGCATGATCTCGGACGAGACCGCATACCGACGGTATCTGAACGGCGAGGAGCAGGCCGCCGATCTGCTCGTGGAACGGTACGGCGACGCGCTGACGCTGTACATCAATGCGCGCATCCGGGATGCGCACGAGGCGGAGGATCTGATGATCGAGGCGTTTTCGCTGATCTTCGCAAAGGAGCGCCCGATCACCGGAAGCGGCAGCTTCAAGGCGTATCTGTACAAAACCGCCCGAAATCTTGCCCTGCGGCACAGCCGAAAGCACCGCATCCCCTTTCTGCACATGGACGATCTGGACTTTGAGCCGCAGAGTGAGCTGTTGAGCGATGCCGCGCTCATCCAAAGCGAGCGCAGGAGCCATCTCTACGCCGCGCTCGAGCAGCTCAAAGCGGAATACCGCGAAGCGCTCTATCTCGTATATTTCGAGAGCATGTCCTATCGCGAGGCGGCCTCGGTCATGCGAAAGACCGAGCAGCAGATCACCAGTCTGGTCTATCGCGGCAAGCAGAATCTGAAAACCATTCTCGAACGGGAGGGATTTGTATATGCGGACGAATAGGGAACGCGCCCGTCTGGTGCATGAGAGAACCGCGGCGCTCCGGCGCGAAATGCGCGCGAGACGGCGCCGCCGTCTGAACGCAGTCTGCATGGCGGCCTGTCTGCTGCTCGTCACCGGCATCGGCGCGCTCATGCCCATGCTGATGGAAAATGTCTCGAGCGGCGGCGTCAGCCATGCGTCGGGCACGGCCAGTCTGATCGCGGCAAACGGGGCGCTCGGCTGCATTCTGGTGGGTCTGTTCGCCTTTCTGCTCGGCGTCTGCGTGACCGTGCTGCTGTACCGGCTGCGCGGCGCGGACGAACGCCGCCGTCAGGATGAGCCGGATGATGAGGACTGAACCGGACGAAAAATTTTTATCGGCATTGTGCGGCAAGCAAGTTAGCGTAATCTAACTTGCTTGCCGCAAATTTTGTACTTTGTGTGTCGTTTGCGTGACAGGTCTGTTGACTGCTGTAAAATACAGGAGTTGACAACGCAAAAGACATATGGTATTTTATTAGCACTTCGAGTTAGCACGCGTTAACTTTAACCGCATGATCTGCCCGCAGAGCGCTTCGGTGCAGGCATGCGGTACTGCCTTCCATCCTTTCCGACGGGAAAGGACATTTTTTGCTGAAATGGTTAGCCTTAGGTAACTGTAACTGATAAGGAGGATATGACCCTTGAAGAAGAAACAAACCCTCGCTCTGCTGCTGGCCGGCGCGATGCTCGTACCGAACGCATTCGCCGCGTCCCCCGAGGATTTTCACGATTTCCCGACCGACTGGTCCGCCGCCGGTCTGCGCAGCGCCGTCCAGAACGGTCTGCTGAACGGCTCAAACGGCGAGATCGATGGAAACGGTCTGCTGACGCGCGCCCAGCTCGCGGCGATCGTAAACCGCGCCTTCGGCGCGGACAAAGCCGCTGACCTCTCCGGATTTACCGATGTCCGGCCGGACGCATGGTACCACAATGATATGGCGGTCTCTGTCGCGATGGGCGCGTTCCAGGGCGCGAACGGAAAGCTGAACCCGGAGTCTCCCATCACCCGTGAGGAAGCCTTTGCCGTACTGGCGCGCGCCTTCGGTCTGGACGGCGACGCTTCCGCGCTGTCGGACTACACCGACGGCGGCAGCGTTTCCCCGTGGGCAAAGAGCGCTGTCTCCGCACTGATCGACAGCGGCTTCGTCAACGGCGCGAACGGCAGACTCAATCCCCGGAGCAGCATCACCCGTGCGGAATTCGCCAAGGTCATCAGCGGCATGGCGAGCACGTTCGCGGATAACGGCCTGTCCGATACCGTAGACGGCAACGTCATCGTGCGCAGCAGCGGCGCGTCTCTCGCCGGCAAGACCATCAACGGCGACCTCATCCTCGCAGACGGCGCAGCACAGGCTGACCTGACGAACGTCACCGTCACCGGACGCATCCTGATCCGCGGCGGCGCGGACGGCGTGACCTTCGGGAACACGAGCGCAGGCAGGGGCATCATTGTGCACAGCGATGTTTCGATCGCAGGCACGGCGGACAGCATCACGGTCGCCGGCGCGGCTGCCGTTACCGTGCAGAGCGGCGCGTCTGTCGGCTCCATCACGGTAAACGCAGAGAACGCGAAGATCACCGGCGCCGGCAGGGTCGGTGAGGTCAGGGCGAACGCCGATAACGTGAGCGTTTCTACCTCCGGCACCCGCGTTTCGGCGTCCGAGGACGTTTCCGGCGTGCAGGCAGGCAGCAAGACCGTTGCGGCAGGCAAGACCGAGACGGTTTCCCAGACTTCGGGCGGCTCGTCCTCCGGCGGCGCATCCTCCGGCGGCTCCTCGGGCGGCGGTTCATCTTCGGGCGGTTCCTCGAATGGCGGCTCGTCCAATGGCGGCGGCAGTTCTTCGAATAACGACCAGAACGTGAACGCAGAGATTGCGGACGCTAAGGTTGTCACCACCGATGCCGGCGCTTACCTTGCGCTTTCGTTCAAGGACGGCTTCAAGGCGGACGCCACCACCGTGACGGTCGACGGCGCGGATGTGACGGCGGCGGTCTCCAAGGTAACGGATGACGGCGCGGTCTCCAAGCTGCCGCTGACGGCGAAGCCGGGCTCGGTCACGCTGACCTCCGGCGGCAGGACCCAGACGATCTCTCTCGGCACGGCGCAGGCGAACGCCGTCTACACTGGCGAGGACTACCTGCCGGACTACTTCATCAAGCACGGCCCGCTCGCCATGTGGGATTATTACCTGACCAACTACGACGACGCAGGCAGCGTCCGCGTCCTGCCCGCCAAGACGACCTTCGGCACCTCTGCTGTCCGAAGCGAGCACCCGAGCTATTCCGAGCCGCTCGTTCTGAACGAGAAGGGCGAGGGCAGCGTGGTTATCATGTTCAACTACAATACCGCGGAAGAAAAGGCGTGGTTCGACAGCATTGCGGCCTTCAACGAGGATAACACGGAAGGCGCGGTGCAGCTGGTCGCATACGATCAGGAAAAGAACACATGGAATCGCAACCTTCAGTTCACCAAGGGCTTTGACAAGCACAACGGCAGCACGGTCGCAACGCTGACCATTCCGTTCGGTCAGAGCAATTTCCGCTCGAACGGCCGCTATTTCGTCCGCGTGACCTCCGCGAACGCAAAGGGCGTCAAGTCCTCCGCACTCGCGTCCATCCACGTGCAGAACCATGACACGCCGACCCTCAAGATCAAGGAAAACCCGGAATCGGGCAAGAACCTGCATTTTGCTGTCAGCGATCTGGTCTACGGCATCACCGACCCGATCGAAAAGGTCACGCTGACCGACCCGACCGGCAAGACCACCGCGCTTGAAAAGATCACCGACTACTACCTGTTCAGTCAGGATCTGTTCGTGCTGTACAACGACACCAATGCTGAAAGCGGCGCGAGCGACCATCTGAAGTATCAGGGCGAGTACACGCTGACCATTCAGGCGAACGGCTTTAAGACCTTCTCCTGCACCTTCAACGTCAAGGAGGGCGCGCAGCCCGCTCAGCTCAAGGCAGTCACCTATGACGCCGTCAGCCGCGCAACCGGCAGCACTTCCTCGGGCAGCGGCAGCAGCGACAGCTCGGGCGGCTACGCCATCTCGACCGATTTCCTGTTCGACAGCGACCTTGTCGCGAATGCCTGCGTGCTGAACAAGCTCGGCCGCGATACCGCGGACTCCGCCGCCGTCCTCGAATACTGGAATTACAGCGCATCCACGCTCGACTCGGTATTCAACAAGGGCGATACCATGTATTATGACGGCACGGACTACATCGACGCGACGAACAAGGCGCTCTGGGTTCCGTTCTCCGAGTTCATCAAGACCGCTAAGGCAGGCGTTTACCCGCCGCACGCCACAAAGGCAGTCCTTGAGGACGGTCTGCTCGGCGACATTCAGGACAGCACCGTATCCGGCCGACTGGATTACGTCGTACCGACCGTTTCCGGCAATCAGCAGGGCAGTGATGCTGTGCTGACCTTCGAAAACGGCACGGACTACCTCGGCAAAATCTCCGCGCTTTATCTTAACGGCGACTGGCGCAAGTTGGACGAGAAGTATTACTCCATCAAGGACAATACGATTACCCTCAGCAAGGACCTGCTGCATGTCGGCGAGAACGCACTCAAGATTGTATCGAACGGATATAAGACGCAGACGGTCGAGTTTACTTACGGCAAGGTGAACGAGGAAAATCTCTCGCTCTCGGAAGAGGTCAATAAGGACGCGCAGACCGTTACCCTGACCGTCAACGGCTCGAATGGCGATTTCCTGAAAAATCTGACATCCGTAAAGCTCGGCGAAGATACGGTTCACGGTAAGGACGTTGAGGGCAGCGACGCGGTTTACTACGTTCTGGGCGCGGACAACAAGACCATTTCGCTCTATAACGTCAAGCCGGGCAGCTATCAGCTCACCCTGTCGGCAAAGTATTACGAGGATTTGACGGCGGAGTTTACGATGGAAAAAGTAGATACGCCTGATACCAAGACTGCACCGGAAATTTCCTCGTATGAGCAGAAAAGCATTTCTGATTTCTATGGAACACAGTATCCGGTTTATCGCTTCAGCTTCAACGGACTGAACGCCACCGACCTGAAAGGGTATCTGAATGCAGTAACCTCGGTTAAGATAAACAAAACCACGCTGACCAAGAACACCAGCAGTTTCAGCTTCGACGAGAAGGAATTCCGTCTGTATTCCACCGGTAGCGAGAACGGCGGCGCTATGTACGATTATGACAGGCTCGACCTCTTTGCCTCTCTGTTCAAGCAGCCCGGTACCTACACCATCACGCTTACCGCACCGGACTATGCTGATGTTTCCTATGAACTGACAGTCAGCGGTTCGACTGAACCCACCGAGCCGACTGACCCGACTGAGCCGGGCGAGAGCGAAGTAAAGGTTCCGACCGAACTGCCGGCGATTACCAAAGGCAGCAACGCATATTGTACGCTCACATTTTCCAATGCAGAAAAGTGGCTGGCGCAGAGTTTAACTGTTACTGTAAATGATGTGGCATATGACAAAACCGGCTCTATCTATAACCTTGATAACGGCGGAGCGTATTATATCGAAAAGAACAACATTTCTCTGAAGATTCCGTACGAATCGTTTGATTCCAAGACGAGTATGCTTGTAATCTCCGATGGTACTTCGACTATTAACTTTACCGTTACAGTGCCGGGGTCTTTCAGCTTTGGTGCTGAACCGACCATCGCATTTACCAAGTAAACACCGCTCCAAAGGAAGCCCCTCGCGGGCTTCTTTTCTTTACGATAGGGAAATACCGCCGCAGTTTTCATTGTGCGGTGCTGCCATAGATATAATACACTCCCCTTATTGACAACCGCACGCTCTGTCCCGTATAATAAAGTAGTCGAAAAAGGGAGGCGCACGGATATGCGGCACGAATACACATCATGCGGACACCCGCCCGTTTCCCCGAACAGACCTGTATGACCAAGGACCCCCTGCCCCCAAAACGGCAGCCGGTCCTTTTTTTGTGGGAGGAAAATGAAATGATCGAAAACTGGAACGACGTCCACATTGTCCCGGAATTCTGCGACCAGGGCGTGGACTGCTACCGCCTCGAGGGCGGCAGCTTTCTCAACGAGTACTACATCGTTTCCGAGGCGGAGACGCGCAAGCTGATGAACCATCCCGAGGTCGTCGGCTACGAGGTCTATGCCTCGCTCGTCACCGCGACCTCGCAGATGATGTACTACCTCAAGGAGCAGAAGAAAATCACGTCCGCCAACATTCTCTCCATCCTGCGCGGCGCGCTCAACTATCCGCTCGAGGAGAGCTGCTACAAGGAGCACATCCGCGTGCACGACATCAGCTTCATGTCCAGCGAGCGCGTGTTCGGCGAGAACGACGAGATGTCGCTCGACATCAAATACTGCAAGCTGACCATGGTGCCCAACAGCACGCTCATGATCGGCGACATCATCGCCTCGGGAGAAACGCTCGTGCAGTGCCTGCGCTACGTCACCGACTACTACCGCAGACAGGGCGCGCAGCTGCGCAACATCGTGCTGTTCACCATCGGCGGCACGCAGGGCATCGAGATCCTCGAAAAACTGACCCGCGAGATCCGCACCTACTGGCCGGACTTCGAGGGCTTCATTACCGTGTACTACGAGGGCGTGTTCAGCTGCTACGAGGAGGGCGACAAGGGCGTTTCCGGCATCAACCGCGCGCTCATCGACTTCTACTGGAAGGGCGGCATCATCGCTCCGGCGTTCCGCCGCGAGACACTTTCCATGCAGAACCCGCTGTTCGAAAAGTGCACGATCTATGACGGCGGCGCGCGCCGCTACGAGATCCATGAGCACATCGACGAGGTACTCGAATTCTGGAACGGCATTCTCGAGCGTGCGGATAAGATCGACAAGCAGGCGCTGCTCGAGGAAAAGCTCGGTCACGCTCTGCCGATCTCCTACGAGGACTGGGTCAGGGACTGCCACTACGGAAAACTCGACGAAAAGCTGACGCGCTGGCTGTATCAGCAGGAGCGCGGCTTCGTCGAGAGCCTGCGCGGCATCTCGCTCGAGCAGATCGCCCTTCAGCGCATCGAGGAGTTCACCTCGACGCTCAAAAAGTACATCCTATAACAGATTCACAGCAAAAGATTGGACGGTAATCAATGAAAAAAGAACAAACGACGGTAGATATTGACTTTGCGGAGGCGGCGGTGCCGCAGTATGCGCGCCGCGGCATCGTGACCATGTTCATGATCATGCTCGGCTTCACCTTTTTCTCGGCGAGCATGTGGGTCGGTCAGGAGCTGGCCGACGGTCTGGATTTCGGCGGCTTCCTCGTCTCGCTCATCATCGGCGGCCTCATCCTCAGCCTGTACACCGGCCTGCTCGGCTACGTCGGCGCGGAGACCGGCATGAGCCTTGATCTGCTCGCGCGCAAGGCCTTCGGCAGCAAGGGCTCGTATCTGCCCTCGGCGATGATCTCCTTCACACAGATCGGCTGGTTCGGCGTCGGCATCGCCATGTTCGCCATTCCGGTCGCAAACGAGCTGCTCGGCGGCAGTACCGCGGCGGAATGGGCGCTCGTCATCATCGCCGGCGCGTGCATGACCGCTTCGGCGTACTTCGGCATCAAGTCGCTGACGCTCATCAGCTACATCGCGGTTCCGCTCGTCGCCATTCTCGGCACGATCGCCATGGTCATGGCGGTCTCGCGCGGCGACGGCACGATCATCGACCAGTTCGCGAAATCCAGCGGCACGCTGACCGTCATCGGCGGCGCGGGTCTGGTCATCGGCTCGTTTGTCTCCGGCGGCACGGCGACCCCGAATTTCTCCCGTTTTGCGCGAAACGGCAGGATCGGCGCCATCACGACCGTCATCGCCTTCTTCATCGGCAACTCGCTGATGTTCTTCTTCGGCGCGATCTCCTCGGTCTACGTCGGCGGCAACGACATTTTTGAGGTCATGATCAACCTCGGTCTGTTCTATCTGGCTATTCTGGTGCTCGGCCTCAATATCTGGACGACCAACGACAACGCGCTCTACTCGGCCGGTCTGGGTCTCGCGAACATCTTCGGTCAGAAGAAAAAGCCGATGGTCCTCATCTCCGGCATCGTCGGCACGGCGCTCGCCGTCTGGCTGTACTGGAACTTCTGCGGCTGGCTGAATATTCTGAACTGCACGCTGCCCCCGGTCGGCATCATCCTCGTCATGAGCTTCTTCATGGACCGCGAGAAGTACCGGGACGTCGAAGTCACCGAGACGGTCAACTGGTATGCGGTCGCAGGCGTCATCCTGGGCGCCGTGGTTGCAAATGTTGTGCCCTGGGGCATCGCCTCCATCAACGGCATGATCGTAGCCGCTGTCTGCTACCTGATCGGCCACGCCCGGAAAAACAGATAATCTCGTATTCCGGATGATCTGCATCCTGTCTGCGCGGATCGATAAGGAAAACAGAAACCGGAGCATAGTTCACTTTTCTGTTTGATACAGCAAAGCCCCCGTTCACGAGAACGGGGGCTTTGAGATTGTCGACAAACTTCGTTCTTCCGACAATCCGTGTTTTGCCTTCGCAGAACACGGACGTTCGAAAACCGAGGTGCACGCCCACGGTTTGCGCTTTATTCCTCGGCAAGCTCCCGGACGGCGAAAACGGCGGCGTCCGCTTCCTCCTCCGTATTAAAAAAGGAAAAGCTGAACCGCACCGCGCCCTGCTGTACCGTGCCGAGCGCCTCGTGCATACGCGGCGCACAGTGCGCTCCGGCCCGTGTCGCGATGCCGTAGTCCTCGGCCAGAATATCCGCGATCTCGGCCGAGTCGTAATCCCGGATGTTGAGCGTCACGATCGCAGCGCGCTCCGGCGCGGTGAAGTCGCCGTAGACCGTCACGCCGGGAATGCTGCGAACGCCCTCGTAAAACCGGCGCATCAGCTGCCGCTCCCGTGCGCCGATGGACTCCGCGCCCTGCCGCAGGATAAAATCGAGCGCTGCGTGCAGTCCGGCAAGGCCGTGACCGTTGAGCGTTCCGGCTTCGAGCCGCGCCGGATATTCCTTCGGCTGTTCCCGGTCGTAGGAGTGCACGCCCGTGCCGCCGCGCAGCAGCGGCCGCAGCTCCACGCCCGGCCGGATGCACAGGCCGCCGGTGCCCTGCGGCCCCATCAGACCCTTGTGGCCGGTAAAGCAGAGCACATCAATGCCCATTTTCTGCATATCGATCAGCGCCGCCCCGGCGGTCTGCGAGGCGTCGATCACCAGAAGCGCGCCGTGCGCGTGCGCCATCGCGCCGATCCGGGCAATATCGAGCATATTTCCGGTCAGATTGGAGGCGTGGGTGCAGACGACCGCCTTTGTGTTCGGGCGGAACAGCGCCTCCATGTCCTCGTATCGGATGTTTCCGCGGCGATCCGCGCGGACAAAATCGACCGCCGCACCGCGCGTCTGCATATCGTACAGCGGGCGCAGTACGGAATTATGCTCGAGATCGGTCGAAATGACGTGATCGCCTGCCGAAATCAGTCCGTAGACCGCGATATTCAGCGCCTCGGTCGAGTTTGCCGTGAAAACGACATGGTCCGCGCGCGGACAGCCGAACAGCTCTGCCAGTCTGCTCCGCGTCTCGAATACCATGCGCGACGCAGACAGCGACGCGCCGTGCGCGCCCCGCGCAGCATTCCCGGCGGTCAGTATCGCGTTTTTCACCGCCTCGGCAACCTCCGGCGGCTTGTGCAGCGTTGTCGCCGCATTATCCAGATAGATCATGTCTGTCTCCATTTGTCAGCCGTACATTTGGACGACCGCGTCCGTTTCGTAGCCGCAGCCTGCCTGCGCCAGAGCCGCAAGGAGCTGCGGCCTTTCGTCGACCTCCGCCTTCCATGCGAGACCGCAGCCGGCGCTGACCTGCGACGGGATGGGGATCATGCGCCCGGGCAGGCCGCTGTTCGTAAACAGCGCCTCTGCGGCAAGCGCCTGCTCGGTCGAGGAAAACGCGATCACGAGCACCGGCCTTCTGCGCCGCATCACGGACGAAGGACCAGATCGGCCTGCATCTGCTTTTCGGTGATAACGTACATGTTGGTAACGCCGCCGACCTGAAGCCGGTCGGTCAGGCCGTAGTGGCTCAGGCAGGTGCCGCAGGTCAGGATCTCGACGCCGAGCGCGGCGAGATTTTTCAGATCCTCGAGCGACGGCGAGCCCTCGCAGGTAACGCGCGCGCCGCCGTTGTAGAACAGGAGGGTCGACGGCAGCTTTTCCTGCTGGGTGAGCGCGAACAGGAAGCCCTTGAGCAGGATGCGGCCCAGTTCGTCGTCGCCCTCGCCCATGTGGTCGGCGGAAATGACAACGACGGTCTTTTTCTGCGCGGCCGGTACGGTGCAGGAAATTTCCTCATCTCCGCTCTCCGCGACCGCGCCCTCGGTCGTTATGGTCACGCAGAACTCCTTTTCGCCGCGCTTTTCGGTCCGGATGGCGCAGCCCTTGCTCTCCGCAAGGCGCGTCAGATTCTGCACCGCGATCTCGTTGTCCACGAGCGTCTGCACCGTGCCGGCGCCGTTCAGCTCCTGCAGCGCGTGCAGTGTTTTTACGACCGGGATCGGGCATGCCTCGCCCATCGCATTTACCTCAATCATCAAACTTCCTCCTTCAGGATATTCTGCTGTTATTATAGCATGACAGTGCGCCCTTTTTCAATCGTTCTCCACATTGCGCAGGAGACAGCCGGGAAACGGCGTTTTTCTGTCCTTCGGGAGATCCGCCGCAAAAAACGCTTGCGTTTCCGCGTGTTTGCGGTATGATGAGAGTATAATATCCATCCGATCTGCCGCAGTACAAAAGGAGATACAGCCGAAAATGGAGCACTACACAAAAATCGACATGGCAACCTGGCCGCGCCGTGAGCACTACCGCTATTACAGTCAGACGCTCAAGGTCGAATTCAATATGACCGCACCCGTAAACGTGAAAAATCTGCTCGGTTTCTGCCGCGCGAACGGATACCGCTTTTACCCTGCGGCGATCTACTGCGTCACCCGGACGCTCGGCCGCATCGAGAATTTCCGTATGTTCCGGAACGCGGACGGCGAGCTGTGCGTCTGGGACCGGGTCGTTCCCAACTACACGATCTTTCACGCGGACGACTGCACGTTTTCCGACTGCTGGACGGATTTCTCCGACGATTTCGGCACGTTCTACCGCGCGGTCACGGCGGATATGCAGACCTTCGGCGGCAATCACGGCATCAAGGCGAAGCCGGGTCAGCCGGCGAACTTCTACTGCGTGTCCTGCACGCCGTGGGTCTCGTTCACCGGCTGCGGCAGCCGCGTGACGGGCAGCAGCGAACCGGCCTTCTTTCCCATTATCGTGATGGGAAGATATGAGGAGAGCGGCGGCGCGGTCAGAATGCCGGTCGCGCTGTCGATCGCGCACGCCGTTGCGGACGGCTATCACGCTGCGCTGTTCTTCCGTTATCTTCAGGAGGAGATGGACGCGCTTGCGGCCTCCGGGGCCGGACTTTGACGCGGATGCTCCTCCGGGAACGGCCTGCTGTCTGCAAAACGCGGACGGCGGGCCGCTTTCGTTTTTCTGATGCGCCCGCCGAGGGCGCTCTGCGGCAGCTCAGCAGGAGATCGCGCAGCGCGATCTCGTCCCTGTGCGCCTCGGCGGCGGAGACCGGACTGCCTTTGCGTGGAAAGGAACTTTTCCGACAAGCTGCACATTGTAAAATCTGCGCGGAAACCGTATAATTGTATCAGACGAAAAACGAGCGGAAGGGCTTCTTCCGCAGGAGGATACCGTTTATGAAATTTTTTGAAGCCGTGCCGGACGAGCTGTTCTCGCCGCTCGCGTCCCCGAACCGGGCGCTGTACGCGGACGCGCTCGATGTGCTCTGCATGGCATACCGGCAAAAGCTCAGGCTGCCCGAGGACGAGCTGTACTCCATGCTGCGCAGCCGTCTGGAGCAGCAGCTCGCGGACGCGACCTTCGAGGGCGAGGACATCGACGAAAACGAGCTGCGCGATATTTCCGGCCGCGCGCGCTTTCTCATCCGCAAGCTGTGCGCGAAGGGCTGGTTCGAGAAGGAGCGCGGCCCGGATTTCCGGGAGTACATCACCGTGCCGGGCTACGCGAGCCGTCTGCTCGAGCTGTTCCATGAGCTGCGCGATGACAGGCCGGCGCGCGGCTTTTCCTATGTGTTCGGCACCTATTCCGCGCTCCGGGTCGCGGACGAGACCGGCTCTGCCTATGAGAAGATGGCGGCGGTCTATACGGCCTTCGACAATACGCAGGCGCTCATCCGCCTGCTCCGGCTGGTCTATCATAACGTAAAGCACTATTTTCAGATGCAGCTCGAGCTGCACGACGTCGGCGAGGTGCTTTCGTCCTATTTCGATGATTTCGGTCAGAAGGTCATCGAGGCGTACATCCGTCCGCTCAAGATCAAGGACTCCGTGCCGAAATACCGCGTGCCCATCCGCACGGTGCTCATGCGCTGGGCGGAGGACGACGAGCAGCTCGTCGCCATGGCGAGGGCGGCGCAGCAGGAGCGGCGCGGCGGCACGATGGAGGACTGCCGCGCGGACATCCTGCGCCGGATATTCTGGGTGCAGGAGTGCTATGACGATCTGGAGCACGACTATCTCGATGAGATCGACGCACAGGTGCGCCGCTATACCCGCGCCGCGACGCAGAAGATCGAAAACCTCACGAGCCGGGAGCAGAACGTTCGCGGCGACCTCGACGCCGTGCTGACCGCGCTCTCGCACAGCCGCAGGGCGGACGGCCTGACCGACAGGCTGCGGCCGGTGTTTCAGCTGTATGAGCAGTCATATCTGTCGGAAAAGAGCCTGTGGTACCGGAAACGCCCGGGAAAGCGGTCGAGAGCCGCTGCGGTGCTGATCGAGGAGAATGAAACCGACGCCGCCTCCGCCGCACAGGCGGCCGCGCTGCTGCGCTCGGAATACGGCCGCGCCGCCGTCGCCGCCTGCGTGCAGGGCTGGCTGGGAGACCGGGATACCTGCCTGTCGACGGACATTCCGCTCGAGAATGACAGGGACTATGTGATGAGCCTGCTCGCCGTGCTGTCCGGCGGCTCGAGGCGGGCGGCGTATCAGGTCGAGGAGCTCGGCGGCTCGGTCTGTGAAAACGGATATTCCATTCCAAAGGTGCAGTTCAGCCGGAAGGAGAACGAGAAATGAATCTGGATTTTATAAGCAGCGCGACCGCGAAGGAGCTTCAGCAGTTCAAGTCGGTCTGCAATCAGCTGCTCAGCCGCACCTTTGTCGTGCGCACGCTGTACCGCCCGGGCAGAGAACGTCTGAACAACCCGGACTATACCTTTCTGTCCATCCATTTTGAGGCCGTGCGCGATTATCTCAGTCTGCTCGACTGGGATCTGCGGCACGACGAGGCGAACGGCTGCTTTTACGTCATCAACACGGACGAGGCAAACCGCCTCATCCTCTCCAAGAGAGAGACCGCCATCCTGCTCGCGCTGCGCATGCTGTACGACGAAAGTCAGGAGCGTCTGGGGCTGGAGCAGGACGCGCTGTGCACCGTGCGCGAGGTGCTCGAAAAGGTCGTGACCGACTACGCCATCCTCCCGGCAAAGCCGAACATGGATGAATTCAGGCGCGCGATGCTCGTGTTCGAGAACCACGCCGTCATCCAGCGCATCGAAGGCAGATACAATCAGGCGGACTGCCGCTTTGCCATTCTGCCGACCATTCTGACCGCCGTTTCCGCGGAGAGACTGCACGAGGCGGCGGCTGTGCTGAGAAAGGAGGAGAACGCCGATGAAGAAGCTGAAGAAAATACTGCTGATTAACTGGCTGTATTTCGACAGGGAGCTGATCGAGGTAGGGGACGTGAACTTTCTGACCGGCAGGAACGGCGCCGGCAAGTCCACCGTCATCGACGCGCTCCAGATCGTGCTCCTCGGCGAGACCAACGCGCGGAACTTCAATCTCGCCGCGAACGAGCGCTCGCAGCGCACGCTGGACGGTTATCTGCGCGCCGACATGGACGAGAACAATCCGCGCTCGCGCCGCGGAAAGGATTTTTCGAGCTATATCGCCTGCGAGTTTTATGATGATGCGGAGCGCAGCAGCTTTGTGTGCGGCGTCATGTTCGACTGCCGCCGCGACGGCAGCCGCCGCGACCATTTCTTCATCTACACCGGCACGCTGCCGGAAAACTGCTTCATCGAGAACGGGGAGGCCATCGACCTGCCGAGCCTGCGCCGCTTTCTCAAGGAGAACTGCCGCCGGGCGGAGGTCTGCGAGACCCAGTGGGAATACCGCCGCAATCTGCTCTCGCGCTGGAATGTACATACCGAGCAGGTGTTCCGCATGTTGAAAAAGGCGGTCTCCTTCCGCCCGATCGTCGATATCCAGCAGTTTATCACCGAGAATATCTGCGATGTTCCGGACAAGCCGGACATCGAGGCGATGCAGCAGAATATCCGCGACTACAAGCGTCATGAGCAGATGGCGCAGCGGCAGGAGGAAAAGCTCGCCGCGCTGAACGAGATCGCGAAGCTGTACGGAGAGATGCGGGACACGGCCGGGCGCTGGAAGCTCGAGTCGTTCCTTGTGCACTGGTCGCGCAGCGAGACGCTTCAGGCGCAGATCGACGGCCGCGAGCAGGAAAAGCGCACGTGCAGCGAGGAACGCGCGGCGGCGCAGCAGAAGATCGACCGTCTGGCGGCCGAGGTGCAGCAGAAGGAGGCGCAGCGGCAGGAATACATCCGTAAAAAGGACAGCAGCAATGCCTGCCGGGAGCTTGAGGAGCTGGACAGGGCAGGCCGCCGTCTGCTCGACGAGCAGGAAAAGCTGACGCGCAGGCTGGAGAACGAGGCGCTCGAGATCAAGCGCGAGGCGCTGCGTCTGGAGCATCTCGGAGAAACGGTCCTGAGCTGGGACGAGGAAGGCTCCCTCGACGCCGTCTGCGCGGCGGCGCAGCAGGTGCGCGGCGCATATGAGCCGCTGAAGAGCGGCGAAATGAGCATTTTCGCGCAGCCGCAGAGCGTGTTCGAGGCGGCGCAGGAGGCGACGGACGCGCTGATGAACGCCATGCAGGAGGCTTCTCACCGGCTCGGAGACCGTCTCACGGAGGCGCGGGAGCAGCTCGGGAAGAGGAAAAAGGTGCTCGCCGGTCTGCGCGATAACGTCAAGGACTATCCGCGCGGCCTGCTGGCGTGCCGGTCGCAGCTCGAGAGCGAGCTTGCGCAGCAGGTCGGCTCGCCGGTCGCCGTCGACATCCTCGCGGACGTTCTTGAGATCGCGGACGAGGCATGGCGCGGCGCGGTCGAGGGCTATCTCGGCAGCCAGAAGCTGTATTTCCTTGTCGAACCGGCGTATTATCCGCAGGCGCTGCGCCTTTACGACAGCATCAGGCGCGACCCGAAATTCCGCGCCTTCGGTCTTGTCGACATCGGCAGCCTGCGCGAAAAGGAGAAGCTCCGTCCGATGGACGGCAGTCTTGCCGGAAAGGTCGAGACCGAAAACCCGCTCGCGCGCACCTATGTGGACTATCTGCTCGGGCGTGTGAAGTGCTGCGCGTCGGTCGACGAGCTGCGGCAGTACAGGACCGCGATCACGGCGGAGGGCATGCTGTATCAGGGTTATGTCGCCCGTGCGCTCAGCCGCGAGAGGATGGATGACGCCTTTATCGGCCGCTACGCGGTCACGCTGCGCATCCGCCGTCTCGAGGAGGAAACAGCGCAGCTCGAGGACGAGCTTGCACGCCGGGAGCCGGTCTTTTCCGTGCTGTCCCGGCAGAAGCAGCCGCTCCTGCTGCCGTATTTTGTGCAGAAGGTCGTGCCCGAACGGCAGGGTGATTACCTGCGCGTCGAGGAGATACGCGAGGAAAATGCGGCGCTCGAGGAGCAGCGCGGGCATATCAATCTGATGTGGATCGAGGAGCAGGAAGCACTGATCGAGCGCCTGAGCGGGGAGATCCATGCGCTGAGTCGGCAGAAGGAGGAGCAGATCTCGCTCCGCGGTCAGCTCGACGAGCGCATCCGTCAGCTGACGGATGAGATCCTGCCCGGACAGTACCGCGAGCAAAGCGAGATGCAGACCTTGCTCGAGCGGGAGTACACCGAGGCGTACCGTGATGAAACCGGCGTGCCGCGCTACCGCATGGAGCTTGCGCGGCTGAAAAAGCCGGAAAATGTGCTCCATGCGTTTTCCGAGAGCCGTGAGCAGGCCGAGAAGGACACGGAGACCGCGCGCAGCCGTCTGTTCGCGGCGCGCCGCGCGTATGCCGAGCGCTTTGCGCCGTGCCCGTTCCGCGCGGAGGCACTCGACAACGACGAATTCGACGCGGAGCGCCGTGCGCTCGAGGAGAGCGAGCTGCCGCGCTACCGCCGCAAGATCAGGGCGGCGCGCGAGAGCGCGATGGAGCAGTTCCAGAACGACTTCCTCTCCCGGCTCAAGAGCAGCATCGAGCAGGTGCAGGCACAGGTGAGAAATCTGAACCGGGCGCTGCGGCAGGCGCAGTTCGGCACGGACAGCTATCAGTTCCGCGTCGACCGCAGTCCGGATTACGCGGATTACTACGACATGATCATGGCGCCCGAGCTGATGGAGGGCGATATTACGCTGTTCTCCGCGCAGTTTCAGGAGAAATACGGCCCATTGATCGACAGGCTGTTCAGCCAGATCACGATGGCGGACGATACGCAGCCGAGTGCCCGCAGGCAGAGCGAACTGCAGGAAAACATCGAGCGCTTCACGGATTTCCGCACCTATCTGAAATTTGACCTCGAGACCACAGACCAGAACGGCTCGAAGCAGCTGCTTTCGCAGACCATGGGCACGAAATCGGGCGGCGAGACGCAGACGCCGTTCTATATTTCGGTCCTCGCCTCCTTCGCGCAGCTCTACCGCGTCAGCGATACCTCGAGTCTGGGCAACACCGTGCGGCTCGTGGTGTTCGACGAGGCGTTCAACAAGATGGACAGCGAGCGCATCGTGGAAAGCGTGCGCCTGCTGCGGGGGATGGGGCTTCAGGCGGTCATCTGCACGCCGCCGGACAAGGTCGCAGACCTCATGCCGATCGCGGACCGCACGCTGCTGGTCGACAAGCAGAAATACCGTATGCACATCCTGCCGTTCGGCAGGGAGCTCGCGCAGGAGTAAGAACCGCGCAGGCGCATCAAAACCGGGGACAGACTCCCCGGTTTCAGTCTGGCGATAAAGTCCGTTTTCGCGATGTTGACGATGCCGCGCGGCAGCGCGCATGCAATAATATTTGCGGAGCAAATATATCAAAACCGGGGACAGGCTCCCCGGTTTTTCCTTTGGCAGAGAAAAAGCTCCGAAACGGACAGGAAAACGCGCCTGCGGGACACATCGCAGAATAGACTGCACGGGGAGGGGAAACTGCATCCTTCCTTGCGATACGGACAAATGTCTTTATGCAGAAAACACAAAAATGAACGAATTGATTTTTTAATAATCGGTAGATTATCTGAAATTGTTGAAAACTCAAAAAAAAACGTGCCGGTGAGCCGAGAGAGTAGTATAATAAACACAATAATCAGACGGGATGGATAGGAAAACATCCATTCCAGAGATGAAAAGGAGAAATCACCATGAAAAAGACACTCAGTATGCTTCTGGCCGGCGCAATGCTGGCTGCGGCGCTGACCGGCTGCGGTTCTTCCGCTTCCACCGGCTCCGGCAGCGCAGACAGCTCGACCGACAGCTCCGCTTCCGGCGCAGCCTTCAAGCTCGGCGGCACCGGCCCGCTGACCGGCGCAAACGCAATTTACGGCAACGCCTGCAAGAACGGCGCACAGATCGCGGTTGACGAGATCAACGCCGAGGGCGGCGATATTCAGTTCGAGCTGAACTATCAGGACGACGAGGGCGACGCCGAGAAGGCCGTTAACGCCTACAACACCCTGAAGGACTGGGGCATGCAGCTGTCCCTCGGCTCCGTAACCTCCAAGCCGTGCGAGGCTACCGCAGCAGAGACTTACAGCGACCGCATTTTCGCTCTGACCCCGTCCGCTTCCTCCACCGGTACCACCGAGGGCAAGGACAATATGTTCCAGATGTGCTTCATCGACCCGGCGCAGGGTACTCTGGCTGCTGACAAGATCACAGAGAAGAAGCTCGGCACCAAGGTCGCTATCATCTGGAAGAACGATGACGTTTACTCCACCGGTATCCACGACAAGTTCGTAGAAGAGGCAAAGACCAAGGGTCTCGAGGTCGTTTCCGACATGACCTTTACCGATTCCTCTGCGAACGATTTCTCCGTACAGCTGAATGACGCGAAGAGCAAGGGTGCGGAGCTCGTGTTCCTGCCGATCTACTACCAGCCGGCTTCCCTCATCCTGACGCAGGCGCATGACATGGGCTTCCAGACCACCTTCTTCGGCGTAGACGGCATGGACGGCATCCTGACCCTTGAAGGCTTTGATACCTCTCTGGCTGAGGGCCTGATGCTGATGACCCCGTTCAACGCAAACTCCACCGATGAAAAGACCGCTTCCTTCGTTAAGAAGTATCAGGAGCAGTTCGGCGAAACCCCGAACCAGTTCGCAGCTGACGCTTACGACTGCGTATACGCTTACAAGCAGGCTCTCGAGAACGCGGGCGCTACCCCGGATATGTCCGCTGAGGACCTGTGCGACAAGATGATCGAGCAGTTTACCTCCATGACCTTCGACGGCCTGACCGGTACCAGCGCAACCTGGAGCACCGAGGGCGCTGTCACCAAGGACCCGACCGTTGCTGTAATCAAGGACGGCAAGTACGTAAACGTATAATCCACTGAAATATATTTCATAGCGGATTGCTCAAAGGCGAGTGAAGGAGGGCTGTTTTGCAAGCCCTCCTTTCCGCCTATTCTTCTGCATTCCATCTGTTTTTTATGGGGTGGGGCGACGGCTTGACGCGGCTCGCCGAGCCACCGCCCCATTTCATAAGCAATTTTTGAGAGAAATATGATTTGAGGTGTTCCAAACATGAGCTTTTTGAACCATTTGATCAGCGGCATCAGTCTGGGCAGCATCTACGCGATCATCGCACTGGGCTATACGATGGTTTACGGCATTGCGAAAATGCTGAACTTTGCCCACGGCGATGTCATCATGGTAGGCGGCTATATGTGCTTCTGCGCGACGACCTATCTCGGCTGGCCGGCATGGATGGGTGTCGTGCTCGCGATCATCGTCTGCACGGTGCTCGGCATGGCGATCGAAAGACTGGCCTACAAGCCGCTGCGCGCGGCTCCGTCGCTCGCCGTTCTGATCACGGCCATCGGCGTTTCCTACTTCCTCCAGAATGCGGCGCTGCTGATCTGGACCTCCAACCCCAAGAGCTTCAGCTCGGTCGTCACCGGCGGCGCGATCAGCCTGTTCGGCGGTCAGCTCCAGATTTCCCGCGTGACACTCGTCACCGTGTTCGCCTGCGTCGTCATCATGGTCGCGCTCATGCTGTTCACCGGCAAGAGCAAGGTCGGCACCGCGATGCGCGCGGTATCCGAGGACAAGGGCGCGGCGCAGCTGATGGGCATTAACGTCAACACGACCATTTCCATCACCTTCGCCATCGGCTCGGGCCTCGCGGCGATCGCAGGCGTGCTGCTCTGCTCCGCCTACCCGACCCTGATGCCGACGACCGGCTCCCTGCCCGGCATCAAGGCCTTCACCGCAGCTGTATTCGGCGGCATCGGTTCGATCCCGGGCGCGTTCGTCGGCGGCGTGCTGCTCGGCATCATCGAGATCTTCGCCAAGGCGTACATTTCCACCCAGCTGTCCGACGCGATCGTGTTCGGCGTGCTGATCGTGGTGCTCCTCGTCAAGCCGGACGGCCTGCTCGGCAAGCACGTGAGCGAAAAGGTTTAAGGGGGAGGCATCGGATATGAACAAGTTAAAATCCTATGCGGCGTCCAGACGCGGACGCGATACCCTGCTTTCGTTCGGTATCGTCATCGCTGCATTCATCATCGTACAGGCGCTCATCGCGGGCGGCATGATCTCGAGTCAGATCAAGGGCCTGCTCGTGCCGATCTGCGCGTATGTCGTCATGGCGATCTCGCTCAACATGACCGTCGGTATCCTCGGCGAGCTGTCGCTCGGCCACGCCGGCTTCATGTCGGTCGGCGCGTTCGCCGGCATCGTCACCACGACCTGCCTTGCGGATGCCATCCCGCTCGCGCCGCTGCGTCTGGCTGTCGCCATGATCGTCGGCGCGGCCTTCGCGGCGCTCGCCGGCGTCATCGTCGGCGTGCCGGTGCTCCGCCTCAAGGGCGACTACCTCGCCATCGTTACTCTCGCCTTCGGCGAGATCATCAAGAACATCGTCAACGTCATGTACCTCGGCAGGGATGCGGACGGCCTGCATTTCAGCCTGGTCGAGCAGAATTTTCAGCTCGGCGACGGCGGCAAAATGATCATCAACGGACCGATCGGCGTATCGGGCGTTGCCAAGATCTCGACGTTCACCTCGGGCGTCGTTCTTATCCTCGTGACCCTGTTCTTCGTGCTGAACTTTATCAACAGCCGCACCGGCCGCGCAGTCATGGCGGTCCGCGACAACAAGATCGCGGCCGACTCCATCGGCATCTCGGTCACGCACTACAAGCTGCTCGCCTTCGTCGTTTCCGCGGCCTTCGCCGGCATGGCAGGCACGCTGTACGCGATGAACTTCTCGACCGTAACCGCGGCGAAGTTCGACTTCAACACCTCCATCCTCGTGCTCGTATTCGTCGTTCTGGGCGGCCTCGGCAACATCTGGGGCTCGATCATCGCGGCGGCGCTGCTCACGCTGCTGCCTGAGCTGCTGCGCGGCCTGAGCAACTACCGTATGCTCATCTACGCAATCCTGCTGATCGCGATGATGCTGTTCAACAACTCCTCGCTTAAAAAGCGCATGCTCGAAAAGCGCGGCATGAAGCAGATGGAAAAGCTCGAGAGAGCGGAGAAGTCCGGAAAGGAGGGCGCGTAACTCATGGCTATGCTCGAAGTAACCTCGCTCGGCATTTCGTTCGGCGGCCTTCGCGCCGTTGACGAGCTGAGCATGAAGATCGAAAAGGGCGGTCTGGTCGGTCTCATCGGCCCGAACGGCGCCGGCAAGACCACCGTCTTCAATATGCTGACCGGCGTATACCGCCCGACTGACGGCGGCATCCGTCTGGACGGACAGAACCTCATCGGCAAGAAGCCGCACGAGATCTGCAAAATGGGCGTTGCCCGCACCTTCCAGAACATCCGCCTGTTCTCCGAACTGAGCGTTTTGGACAACGTAAAGACCGGTCTGCACAACCAGATCACCTACTCGTTCGCGGAAAGCATGTTCCACCTCGGCTCCTACCGCAAAAAGGAGAAGCAGATGGACGAGAAGGCGATGGAGCTGCTGAGCGTGTTCGGTCTGGAGAGCGTCGCGGACTACCGCGCGGCCAACCTGCCCTACGGCAAGCAGCGCAAGCTCGAGATCGCGCGCGCGCTCGCGACCGAGCCCAAGCTGCTGCTGCTCGACGAGCCGGCAGCCGGCATGAACCCGAACGAGACCGAGGAGCTGATGGAGACCATCGAGGTCGTCCGCAAGCGCTTCGGCGTCACCGTCCTGCTCATCGAGCACGACATGAAGCTGGTCTCGGGTATCTGCGAATATCTGTATGTACTCAACTTCGGCCGTCTGCTCGCGGAGGGCACGCCGAAGGAAGTTCTGAGCAATCCGGAAGTCGTCAAGGCTTATCTGGGCGAATAAGAGAGGAGGAAACAAGCTTATGGCAATGCTCGAAGTCAAGGACATCAACGTTTACTACGGCCTGATTCATGCGCTGCGTGACGTTTCCTTCGAGGTAAACGAGGGCGAGGTCGTCGCGCTCATCGGCGCGAACGGCGCCGGCAAGACCACCACGCTGCACACCATCACCGGCCTGCTGCCGTCGAAGGGCGGCACGGTCACCTTCGAGGGAAGGGACATCACCCGCAAGCCGGGCCACGCCATCGTGCGCCTCGGCATGAGCCACGTTCCCGAGGGTCGCCGCGTGTTCGCCGGTCTGACGGTTGCGGAAAACCTGCGCATGGGCGCATATACCCGCCCGGCAGGCGAGATCCCCGAGTCGCTGAAAATGGTCTACGAGCGCTTCCCGCGCCTGGAGGAGCGCAAAAATCAGGCGGCCGGCACGCTGTCCGGCGGCGAGCAGCAGATGCTCGCGATGGGCCGCGCGCTGATGAGCAAGCCGCGCATCCTGCTGCTCGACGAGCCGTCGATGGGTCTGTCCCCGCTGTTCGTCGGCGAGATCTTCAAGATCATCGAGGACGTCTCCAAGGCGGGCACGACCGTGCTTCTGGTCGAGCAGAACGCGAAGAAGGCGCTGTCCATCGCGGACCGCGGCTACGTTCTCGAGACCGGCAAGGTAGTCAAGACCGGCAGAGCCTCCGATCTGCTGAACGACGACTCGATCAAGAAGGCTTATCTCGGCGAGTAATTTGGAAAAGAGGGTTGGTTTTATGAAGCCTTATATCATTACAATCGCCCGGCAGTACGGCTCGGGCGGCAAGACGGTAGGCAAGATGCTGGCGGAGCGGCTCGGCATCCCGTTTTACAACCGTGAGATCATCACCATGGCCTCCGAGGACAGTGGCGTAAACGCGATGCTGTTCTCCGACGAGCGCCTCAAGAGCGATTTCATCGCGCGTCTGCACGCCCGTTACCGCGGCGATATACCGGTGCCGAACGACTCCTCGAAATCCTACCTCAGGGACGAGGCGCTGTTCTCCTATCAGGTCAAGATCATCGAGCGGCTCGCCGATCAGGGCCATGCCGAGCAGGGCGGATTATATCCTCAAGGACCGTCCGGACGTTGTGCGCGTGTTTGTCCACGCGGATGCGGCGTTCTGTCTCGAGCAGGCGATGAAGGTCGATTCTCTCCCCGAAAACGAGGTCAGAAAGAAGATCAGCGAGATCGACGACTACCGTGCGCGCTACTACAAGCACCACACGGGCCACGACTGGTACGATGCGAGAAACTATGACCTCTCGATCAACAGCGGCGTGCTCGGCTTTGAGGGCGTGGTCGAGGAGATCGTCAGATATATGGAAGTCCGCAGCGAGTTCTGCAAGTAAATAAGCGAAAGGGCGCTCCCGAACAGGGAGCGCCCTTTAGACTGTCGCGAAAACGTACATAATCGCAAAAGGCCGTTCCCGAGGAGTATGTGAGGGGACGGCCTTCTGCTGTATATAAAGTATAACAGATGTGGTCTTGCTTATGAGCACAGCCCGCACTTTTCGCAGGCGGACGGGGTGGCGGCGCAGCCGCCGAGAGCGGTCTCACGCAGCTCGAGCGGAATGCGGCGGCCGACGGCATACATCGTGTCGAGCATCTCGTCGAACGGGATGAACTGGCGGATGCCGGCGAGCGACAGCTCTGCGGCAACGAGGGCGTTCGCCACGCCTGCCGCGTTGCGGTTCTGGCACGGGTACTCGACCAGACCGCCGACCGGGTCGCAGACCAGACCGAGCATATTCATCAGCACGGTGGACGCCGCGTCGAGGCACTGCTCGGGAGAGCCGCCCATCAGCTCGACCGCAGCGCTCGCCGCCATGGCGGAGGCGACGCCGATCTCGGCCTGACAGCCGCCGACCGCACCGGCAACAGTCGCGTTGCGCATGGCGAGATAGCCGATGGCGCCGGCGTTGAACAGCGCGTCGATCAGACGCTCGTCCGAGATCCTGTAGCAGTCCTGAAGCGCGAACAGCATGCCCGGCAGCACGCCGGCGCTGCCTGCGGTCGGCGCGGCCACGATGAGGCCCATCGAGGCGTTGACCTCGAGCACCGCCATCGCATACTGCGCGGCCCTGTGCAGCACATCGCCGCAGATCGAGCGGCCCTTTGCATCGTGCTGCGCGAGCTTTTTCGCTTCGCCGCCGATCAGTCCGCCCATGGACTTGACGGGCGTTTTGAGCGGCGTCATGGCGGAGGTGCGCATGATCTCGAGCGCGTGCGTCATGCGGTGCGTGACCTCGTCGCGCGTGCTCTCGCCCAGCTCGCATTCGCGGCGGCGCATGATCTCGGAGACAGGGAGCTGCTGCTGTGCACACAGCGCGAGCAGCTCGGAGGCATTTTTGAAATCCATAATGTTCCCTTCTCCTTTACGGTTCGATGATCATGACGTCGCGGACGTTCGGGTTGTCGCGGAGCGGCTCCTCGATGCCCTCGGGGAAGCGGCCGTCCGACTCGACGATGGTGTAGGCGGTATGTCCCTTCGCCTCGCGGAACAGGCGCATGAAGGCGATGTTGACGCCCTTGTCGCTGAGCACCTTGGTGATGTGCGCGACGACGCCCGGCTTGTCCTGCTGCACGACGATGACCGTGCTGTACTCGCCGGTGAAGTCGACCTCGACGCCGTTGATGCGCGCGATACGGCATTTGCCGCCGCCGAGCGACTCGCCGCGGATGGTCATGACCTGACCGGCGGCGTTCTCCATGCGGATGTCCACGGTGTTCGGATGGACGTCGGTCTCGGTTTCACAGGGCGTGAACGAGTAGGACAGACCGCGCTCGGCGGCGATGGAAAACGAGTCGCGGATACGGGTGTCATCGGTCGAGAAACCCATGATCCCGCCGAGCAGGGCGCGGTCGGTGCCGTGGCCGTGGTAGGTCTTGGCGAACGAGCCGTACAGGGTGAAATCCGCCTTTTTGAGCGGCGGCGCGATCATCTTGTGCGCGAGATACGCGATGACCGCCGCGCCGGCGGTATGCGAGCTGGAGGGGCCGATCATGTTCGGCCCCAGCACATCAAAAACACTGATAAAGGACATGGGGACTGCTCCTTACTGCTGAGAGGTCTTGCAGATAAATCTGCGGTAGATGGTCTCCACGATCACGCCGATGGCGTTGTCGCCGGAAACGTTGCAGGCGGTGCCGAACGAGTCCTGCGTGATGTAGAGCGCTACCATGATCGCGCAGATCGGGCCGCTCGGGTCGCCGGCCTCGGTGCCGAAGATCATGTACAGGAAGGGCAGCGCGGTCATGATGGAGCCGCCGGGCGCGCCGGGGGAGGCGACCATGGCGATGCCGAGGGTCATGATGAACGGGATGACCGTGCCGATAGAGATCGGCAGCTGGTTCATCAGGCAGACCGCCGTCGCGCAGGCGGTGATGGTGATCATCGAGCCTGCCATGTGGATATTTGCGCACAGCGGAACGGTGAAGTTGCGGATCTCTGCGGAAACGCCGTCTGCCTCAGCGCACTGGAGGTTGACCGGAATGGTGGCCGCAGAGGACTGCGTGCCGAGCGCGGTCGCGTAGCCGGGGATCTGGTTGCGGATGAGGGTGAGCGGGTTCTTGCGGCTGATGAGACCGGCGATCACGAACTGGATGCAGATGCAGATCAGGTGCATGATGATAACGACGATGAATACCTTCCAGAGAATGCCGAGGATGGCGAAGGTCTTGCCGGACTTGGTCATGTCGGTGAACGTGCCGCAGATGTAGAGCGGCAGCAGCGGGATGATGACGTTGTGCAGGACGCAGTCGATGATGCCGGAGAAATCGGAAACGCCGTTGTAGAGCGTGTCGCCGATGGTCCTGCCGCGCAGGCTGGACATGCACAGGCCGAGCACGAACGCGAGCACGACGGCGGACAGCGTGTTCATCAGCGCCGGGATCTCCAGTCTGAAATACGGCTCGAGCGAGTTGCCGGCAGTCGCGGCGATCCTGTCGAGCGCGTCAGCGCTCATGAAATGCGGGAACAGGGTGTCGGCGACGAAGAACGAGGCCGAACCTGCGATCAGGGTCGAGCAGTAGGCGAGCGCGACCGTGATGAGCAGCAGCCTGCCTGCGCCGCTCTTGAGGTTCGCGATGCCCATGGTGACGTAGGCGAGGATCATCAGCGGAATGATGAACGACAGGAACTGGCTGAAGAACGACGAGAGCGTCACCACAAAGCGGCAGAAGCCCTCCGGCAGGAACTGGCCGAACAGGATGCCGATGATGATGGCGATGATGAGTTTGGGCAGAAGCCCGAGCTTGAACTTTTTCTTTTCTTCCATTTCTTTTCTCCTCCTTGATTTTGCGGCGCAGACCCCCTCGTTATACTTCTCTGTCTGCTGCCGTGAAAGACTGCCGCGGTCTCTGCCGCATTTTGGGCACAAAAAAACCACTTATTTTCGGCAAAATGCTGTAAAATAGATGGCTGGGTTTGTGGACAAAGTGCAAAAGAGAAATTCTGTGGCAAACTTCCAAATTCCTTCTTGACCCGTTTACGAATTTAGTATATTCTGTTTATGCAATTAAGTCAAATTCATATATTCTATCATTTGGATTAAAATTATTTATAACAGACGAAGGGGAAAACACATGGAGATCCGTCAGCTTGCAACGTTCATCCGCGTGGCGCAGTTCAACAGCTTTTCGCGCGCAGCGGAGAGCCTCGGCTATTCGCAGTCGGCTGTAACCGTACAGATCCGCCAGCTCGAGGAGGAGCTGGACACGCGCCTGTTCGACCGCATGGGCAAGCGCATCGCGCTGACCGACACGGGCGAGCGCTTTTTTAATCATGCCTGCGAGATCATGAGCCAGGTCAATCAGGCGCGCCTGTCGGTCACCTCCACGGCGGAGCTGCACGGCACGCTGCATATCGGCACGATCGAGTCGCTCGCGTGCCTGAAGCTGCCGACCGTGCTGCATCTTTACCGGAAATACAATCCGAAGGTCACCATCCGCATCACGGTCGGCGAGCCGGAGCAGCTGATCGAACAGATGGAGCGTGGCGAACTGGATATGATCTATGTGCTCGACGAGCCGCTGTACAGCAACAACTGGCACAAGCTGATGGAGCAGCGCGAGGAGATCGTGTTCGTGGCCTCTGCGTCACTGAGCGGGGAGTTGAGCGGCCGCGAGCTGACGATCGAGGAGCTGCTCGAGCAGCCGTTCTTCCTCACCGAGCAGGATAACTACCGCCGCGTGCTCAACCGCCGTCTTGCCGCGCGGAGCACGATACTCACCCCGTCGCTCGAGTGCGGCGATACCTCGCTGCTCATCCGTATGCTCGAGGTTGACCGGGGTGTGTCCTTTCTGCCGTGGTACGCGGTCGAGAGCGGCGTACAGCAGGGCAGGCTGATCCGGCTGTCGGTCGAGGACTGCTATATCTCGCTCTACCGTCAGATCTTCTGCCACAAGGAGAAATGGCGCACGCGCGAGATGGATGAATTTGTGCGTGTCGCGAAGCTCGCAGACGAGTGAAAGCAGAGGGGCGGAGAGACCATTTTCCGCCCTTTAAAAATTTTTTGAAAAATTTCAAAAAAACTATTGACGAAACGGCAAAAGATCTGTATAATACATATTGTTCGCTGCGGTTGACACCGACGAACAACAACTTAACAAGATGGAGAGTTGGCTGAGTGGTCGAAGGC